>Ga0157306_10000018_pt1 | contig 29969 bp, 15 predicted proteins | sample NitcycUS163409C2_FD_108391 | JGI IMG/M metagenome (GOLD analysis project Ga0157306, IMG submission 108391) | Soil microbial communities from Arlington Agricultural Research Station in Wisconsin, USA - Nitrogen cycling UWRJ-S163-409C-2 | ecosystem: Environmental > Terrestrial > Soil >...
GTGGCCCTGATCGAGGAACTCCGAGCGCGGCAGGGCGACGGAAGCGCCGGCGATGTTTGCCTGGCCGGGCCGTGGTCTCAGGACGGCGCGCAGGGCCGGATGCGCACCGCGGGTGGTCCCGCCGAGCAGCTTGAAGCCCAGGCGCGGCCGGAAGCGAAGGCGGGCGCAGTTTGCCGCCCGGAAGGGAGAGGAGGGCTCGGCGACGGCTCCCTGGGTGGAGGTCACTCTGGCGTCGATCGACTTCTGCGCGCAACCGGTCGGGTTGAGGGTGAAGTCAGGACGGTCGAGGATGACGCGCAAGTCACGGTAGAGGATCGGGATACCTTCGATGATCTGTGGCAGCGGGTCCGAGCGGACGCTGCCCTGCGCCTTCACCGGGTCGACTTCGATCGCGTTGCGGACCACGATGTTGCCGAGGTCGAATGGGCCCGCCTGCGCGGGCACGACGGCGATCGCGCTGAAGGGGGCGCCGTCGTACGGGCCGCCAAGATAGATCGCGGTCGGGCTGCGCCCCGGCTGGGGCACCCACAGCGGCAGCGCACCGGCGCCCGTCGAGGCGACGATCCGCCCGATCCGCGAAGCCGGGGGGCAGGTGCCGCTGGTCGACGCCGCGCCTTCGCAGAGAGCCACTCCAGCCAGCTTGGCGAGTAGGCCACCGGGGAGATCTATTCGCAGCCGGGCGGGCTCCTGTTCGCCATCCTCGCGGCTCAGGGCGAAGACAGCGGGTGAGTATCTGCCGGCAGCGGGGCTGAGCGTTCCGGCGGAGAAGCTAGGCGAGAAGCCGCCGACAGCGCCGCAACCCTGGTCGACCACCATCGGCGCCGTGCCGCGCGCGGGGGAGCCACCGGCCCAGGGCACGAGCTCGTATTGCATCGCGTATGTCCCGCAAGCGGGGGGGTTGACGAGCGGCGCCCGCTCCCCGGAATTGAGGCTGAGCTTCACTTCGCGCAGCGGCGCCTGAGGAAGGCCTTCGGTCTCAGGCGTGCCGAGCACAACCGATTCGATCTGCCCGCTCTGGCCGTCGATCCGCAACTGGGCCGGCTGCTTGACGTGGGCGCCAAGGTCATCTGCAACCACCCAGAGGCGGAAGAGATCGCCGGGCTCGGGATTGCGCAGGTAGACCGAGCCTTGCATCCTCCGCGGCAGCGCAGGGATGTCGAGCTCGACGTCGGCGAGCTTGGCGGAGTCGGGGCATTCGGCAGCCACCCGCCCGCCGAACCGCACCTGAGCCGCGCTGCAAGAGCCAAGCCCATCTGCGGAGCTGGCGTTGACGCTCAGTCCGGGCGGGAAGCGCAGCCGAATCTCGCGCGTCTGAGAAGGTTCGAGCGCCTCGACCCCTTCCGCGGCCGGCAGGCGGATGCTGAGGTCCAGGCCGGTCGGCCCCGCAGGCCGCCGCGAGGTGGGCTGGATGCTCAGCTCCGGCCTGAAGGGCAGTGCGTCACAGCCCGCGATCTCGGGGAAGGAGGCGGCCTTCGTGTCGTAGCGGTCCGGTTCGGCCCAGCTCGAGGCGCTGACCCGCAGCTGCAGAGGAACGTGACAACGAGTGGGATTGGTCAGGAAGGGGAGCGGCCGCGAGCCGGGCGGACGACTGGGGGAGACAACGCAGCTGTCTTGGAAGACCTCGTTTGGCTTGCAGCGCTCCGTGTCGTGGACCGGCGCCGCCGGCACGCCCCAGAGCGTCGTTTCGGCCCGGATCAGCCGGGCCGCGGCAGGAGAATCGACGATTTCGCTGGTCAGTCCGTAGTCGCTCTCCGAGCGCAATCGGACATCCACGAAGGTCGGGAAGGTGCCGGCGACGAAGCCGAGGCGAGCAATGACGTCGTCTGGCGGAACCATCATGTAGACGGGCTCCGAGAAGACGACCGGAAGCGCGGTGTAGATACGGCTGACTCCGACTTGGGAGCCGTTGGGGCAACCTTCCGCTTCTTCCTGGACAGACTCGACTAGCTGCTTGACGGTGCACTGCTGAGGAGGCCCGAGCACGTTGGGGTCACCGACCAGGCCGGGCGGCAGTTCGATCCGCACGTTGCGGGTCGGCTCATAGGTGTCGTAGAGACCCGAGGGATTGAGGATTCCGTTGGGGTCCTGGTTGATCGTGAAGGTGAAGGTGAGATCGGGGTGAGCGCCGGCCTGGTCGGTGGAGAGCGAGGCATCGAGCGATTCGACGCCAAAGCAAAGTGGGGGTTCGAGCGCGCATTCCTCGACCGCCCCGGCGGTTGACGGGGTGGCCAGGGCGACGCCGGCCAGAGAGAGGGCGGCGAGCAGGCACAGGCGGCGCCTGATCACGAAAGCCTCCTGTGTTGGGAGCGGCGATGGCGCTTTACACAGACCACGCGCCCCAAGCGCCGTACCCGGCGCTTGCCCTTGCGGCAGCGCCTTTTCTTCACCTTTACGTCACCTGGCCCAGGCCCACCCACGCCCGGGGTGGGGACCGACGGCGCGCGGCTGGCCGGGCCATGGCAGGGTTCGCCGTGGCAGGGCTCCGGCGGGATCGCTTCGGCGATGCCGCCGCCAACGCGGGCATCATAAATTGAGACAGTGCCTGGTACGTCGGCGCCCAGGAGCTCCTCGCTCGTGCGCAGGAAGATGTCGTGGCCGTCGAGCGTCATCGCGTAGAGGAAGCTGTCGCTTTCGCTCTGGCCGGAGGAGACCAATGCCAAACACCCATCCGGGCGGGTGCAGCCTTCGACGCCTCGCGCCTGCCACTCGTAGACGTCTCGAGCGCTGTTGACGTCCTGGGGAAGCAAGCGGTCGAGGCTCTCGAAGACGACCGAGCGCCCAGCGGCCGTGACGTTGGAGAGCAACTGCGCATAGGCCAGAGGCGAATCGGGCAGCAGTGAGCCGAGGCTCGCATCGGCGCTCGCATCGATGCCGCTGGGGTTGCACGAAACACAGATCAGCCGTTCCCCGGGTTCTGCTGCGGCCTCGTAGCGGAAGATCTCGCCGTGCCCGCCGGAGTCATACCCGGTGAGCTCGGCGTGTGACTGGAAGACGAGCACCGAGCCATCGGGCGTGGTCCGGGTGGGTGAATGCCCACGGCCGGGTACTTCGGGCGCCCCGGAGGCGACCGCGCTCGGCCACTTGGCCAAGTTGACGTCGGCGAGGCCTTCGAAGGACTGCAGGTCGCTGGGGTCGAGCACGGCGACGAAGCCGACCTCGCCTTCATCCCATAGGTAGAGGTTCTCCTCGCCGGCCACTCCTTCTTCTGCCGCGTCGAGCACGGCCGTGGCGATGAAATAGACCCGCGTGCCACCTTCGGAGACGTTGACGAAGCGCGCCGCGGGGGCGATCTCGATCGGACTGTGCGACCCGGGGCCAGTGCAGGGACCGGCATCCACGTCGCAGGCGAAGAGGTCGGCAGACGGGGAGGGTGCGGCCAGGGGGAGCGCGGCGGCGGCGTAGAAGACGCGCGTGCCGTCGGCGGAGATGCCGGCGAAAGTGTTGGGAGCAGCGGCGATCGCGAGCGTCTCCGCATTGTCGCGGCGCAGGTAGAGGGCGCCGCCGACCTCGAAGACGACCGCGCTGCCGTCTTGGCTCGAGCCGACGTAGGTTGCGTCTTCGCCCGCCCCGAACGGAGTCTCTCCAGGAGTCATCGAGACCACCTGCGCGTCGCTCGAGTTGGCGGTGCGGTCGTAGATCGCTTCAGTGCCCGCCGCTGGCGCCTCGGGCTCGAGGTGGGCTTTGGAGCTGAAGATGACATGGCTGCCGCCATCGCTCAGGAAGCGCCCCACTGCGCCCGGGTCGGTCCCGAGCGAACCTTTGCCCAGCAGCTCGAAGCCAGCCGGCGTACCAAGATGGGCCCCGTCCTCCAGCGTGGCTTCTCCTTTGGGATCGGAAAAGGAGAAGAACGCATATCGCTGATCGGCGGCGTTGCCGAGGACGCCACCGGCGATATCGGCGCCGTTGGTCTGGGCGAAGGCCGGCGTAAAGAGCTCGCTCGACCAGCCCTCCGGCGGGTGATCGCCCGGCCCGCGGCGAGCTCGGTAGCCATCGGTGCGGCCGTTGCCGTCGAACCCGGGCAGGGTGCCGTTCACGAAGTAAGCGAGGCTTCCACCCGCCTCGGGGCCCTCTGGGGGGGTTGGCCAAGCGCTGAACACCGGCGAGAGAAAGTAGGGGCTGAGCCCGCGGCTTCCGGCCGGCGTCACCAGCTCGTAGGCGCGGCAATCGGGCAGCGTCGCCGAGAGGCCGGTGCGATATTCGGCGTTGGGGCATGGGGGGCTGGTGCGCCGTTGCGCGGTGACCAGGGTCCCGTCGTCGCCCGTAACCTGGCCCGCTTCGTTCTCGACGAAGAAGCGGAAGTGATACCGAGTGCCTTCCTGCAGGCCGGAGAGGTGCACCGTGACCTCGGTCGGGCCTGCGTCAGCGGACAGCTGTTTCGGCGCGGTTTCCTGCCCGTAGCTTTCGCTGGTTCCGTACTGCACCCGGTAGGTGGTCGCGAGGCCAGAGGGGTCGATCTCGGCGTGGAGCGCGGCTTCGGTGTAGAGGACAGGTTTGGCGCCCCGCTCCTCGAGTTGGGGCGGGCCGAAGATCCCGGCTTCCTGCTCTTCAGCGCTGGTACCGAACTCGTTCACCGCCACCAGGCGGAAGCGGTAGCGCTGGGAAAGATCGAGGCCGCCGATCTGGGCGCTGACCGGCACCGGCTCGTTGCCGTTGCCGATCGTGGCAAGGCTCTGCGAGCAGGGCACGACCGTCGCTCCGGCAAAGGTCTCCCCGCTTTCCTCATAGGCGGTCTCGGTCAGGTACTCGAAGCGGCAGGCTTCCAGCTCGAAGCCGTTTGGATTGACCGTGCCGTGCAGGGTCGCCGATCCGGCCCCCACTTCGCCGGCCAGCCCTGTGGTGACCAGCGGCGCTTCTCCGTAAGAGAGCTGTTCGTAAGCGTGGATCCCTTCGAAGTCACCCCCTTCTTCTTCGCCGAAGAAGGCCACGTAGACCACCCCGTCGTTCGGTCCGCCGGAGTTGTCCACCGCGATCGCCGAGTGTTTCTCGACGTTCTTGAACCGCCCGAAGCTCGTCACGTAGGCGCCCGAGGGCTCGAACTCCTCTGCCACCGGCCGCCTCGGGTTGAGGGCGAACACGTGCCCATTGGCCTGATCGACTGCGATGCTTGCAGGTGCCTCTGCGAACCGTCCTCGCGGCGCCCCGGTGCCATCGATCCGCGCCAGGATCTCTTCTCCCGCCGCATCGATCACGTCGATCTCCCTAGTGGTATTGCGGATCAGATAGACGTTGCCGGTCTCGCCGTGGACCCCAATGCTTCCGCTCACCTCGCCGGCGATCCCCAACCCGGCGCCCCAGTTTGGGTCGAGGATCTCCGAGCCACTGCCCGCCGCGGCGTACTTCACCCGCCGGCTTGGCTTCTGTACGAAGACCTCACCCGTTTTCGGGTCGAGTCCCATCCCGCTTAGGGCTGCCGATGATTCCCACACTGGGTCAGTGGCCAGCGAAACCGTCGTAGGCCCGCTGTAGGTGACGCCCGGCCCGGGCGGGAAGGAGGAGGGCGTGTAGTAGGCGACCCGACCCTCGTTTTGCGCGGACCCCTGTCCGTCCAGCACGTAGACCCGTCCAGCAGAATCGACTCCCACCTGCCGCGGCCCCTCGGGATCCTCGATTTTGGCCAGCGGCGTGCTGCTCGTGGGCGGGTAGACGTTGACGAAGTTGCCTGCGGCCACGTAGCGGTTGCCCGCCGAGTCCACGGCCACTCCGGTCGCGTTTTTCAGCTGCACCGAGAGGGCGGGCCGCGGACCGCGGGAGGCTGGCGCCAGCCCGGCGAAAGCGAGCGCCCGGGCCCCCGCTGCCGCTCCCGCACCGACCAAGAGCCGCCCGGGTCCCGAGCCGGGAGTCTCGGTTGTGACCGTGACCGTTTCCGCCCCGCCGCTGAGCCCCGAGCCGTCTGCTTCGATCGACGGCACGTCGCGCTGGCCCAAATCACCCACGAAGCCCACCGCGTAGGAGCCCGGAGGGATCAATGCCCCGTTGTAGATGCCTTGCACGGTGACGTTTCCAGGCCCGATGGCTGACATCGATTCCAGTGCCGCCTCGATTTCGTCGCCGGTCGGCTTACCCAGGCCGGAGGAAACTTCGATCGCCACCGTCTCCCCCTCGAAGCCGAGCGTGAATTCGCCCCGAGTGGCGTCGAGGGTGATCCGCTGCACCTCGCTGCGGTTCGGGTAGGAAGCCGCCGCGCTCGGGTGGGCGTCTTCGAAGCCCGGGTCGCTCGTCTGGTCGAGGAACTGGCCGGTGATCTCGAACTCGTCCACGGCCTCGTTGGCGGCGTCATAGAGGAAGAGATGCCCCCCGTAGGGCTCGGCACTGAGCGCCGCCCCTGCTTCGCCGAAGCCGAACGCCTGCTCCGCCGTGGCCGGGTTTAGGTCGTGGTCGACGCCGGCGATCGTGCGCCTGTGCTCGAGACCGGCGAGGTTCGGTCCGGAGTAGAGCCGCAACTCGTCTGTAGCCGCATCGGCGACCGCCAGGTAGAGCGTTTTGCCCGAAGCGCTGGTGGTGGCCGCGACGCCGGTCGCCTCGGCGAGCTCGCCGTTGATGCTCGGCCCCGGGTTGCCCGCCGAATCATAGGTGGCGACATGATCGCCGGCGGCGACAAAGAGCCGGTCGTCGCTCGGGTCCACGGCGATCCCCTCGGCTTCCCCGCTCGAGTCGACCGTCACCGCCGCGCCATAGGTGGGGTTGCTGCTCAGTGGATAGGCGTTGGGGGCATATCTGACCACGTTGCCGGTGGCGCCCTCCGAGACATAGACGTTGCCTTTGGAGTCGACGGCGAGGCCACAGGGTTCGTTGCCATTCGCGATCGAGGCCAAGGGGGTCGTCGAGCGCGGAGCGTAGACCTTGACAAGCGATTCGCCGGCGCTCGATACATAGATGTCACCGTTCGAGTCGGTGGCGGTGCCGCAGGCGTGGTTCAGTCCTTCGATGTCCTCGACGGCAAGCCGGGAATGGCTCGGCGGACCCGCGATTGCACTCGGGGTGAGCGGGGCCATAGCCGCGAGCGAGGCGACAATGACGAGCAGGACCACACCCGGACGCGCGGGCGCCTTCCGGGTGTGGCCTATCTCGATCAATCTTCCCTGACCTGTGTACGCCCGCCGCCTTACGGTGCCGGCGCCGTGACGGCGAAGCTGCCGAAGGCGCTCTGGCCGATGGCGCCAGGACCGACAAAGATGAAGGCCCCTGTCGGCCCAGCGCCCGGCTGGCCCGTGCCCGGATCGCGAATGAGGGCAGGAGATGGCACGCCGGGAGAACTGGGACCGCTGTACACACAGAGATGACCTGGCTGGGCCAGCGGGTTGGCCGCGCTTCCTTCCACGCCTGCCACCGTGCACTCGACGGGGACTTCTTCATTTTCGACCGCTGCTGCCGATACCGGGTGGACCTGTTCGATTTCAAGCGCCCCGGGCAGCGGAATCGAGAACGAGAGCGCCGTCGTGGCCGCCGCCGGTTCGAATTCGGCATCGGTCGGAGAGAACCGCACCGCCCAAGCGCCCGTCTCGGTTTCACCTGGCGGCAGTACTTCGGTGAAGCCGGTTTCGCCGTCGGCACCCGGGGCACCCGGAGCGCCCGGAGCACCGTTGGCGCCGTCTTTGCCGTTGGCACCGGCGGGGCCCTGCGGCCCGGGGATACCCTGGGGCCCGGCATTGCCCTTCAGCTGTTTCTGCACCCCTGAGGAAATCTGACTCAGGCTGGTGATGATCACTTTTTTCTTTTTTGACACCCCTGCGCCGCCACCGGTTGCGGCAATGGCGCCACCGGTAAGGGCGACTACCAGAGCCACCGCCGCGACGATGAGACCGGCGGTGCCGATCTGGCTACGGATTTTCTCCACCATCTCTAAGACCCTCCCTGTTGCTCGACGGGCCAAGTACGGCTGGCGGCGGGACGAGAGAGCTCTTGGCTGCCCACGTCTCGATCAAAAGCCCACCCCTGTGGTCCCGGTTCTTTCCTCAGCCTCCCTTGGGCTAAGGGTCTGCAGATTAGAAGACCAGATCGTACCTGTCAAGCACTGATTCGTTCCTCAAAGCAAGCAGCCGCCCCGGAGGGCGGCTGCTTGCTTACCGCTCTAGATCTAGATCTCGCTTACTGCTTGATGAAGATCTCGTGCGGTAACGAGATGGTGTAGGTGGCGGTCCATTTCGAGCTGGCGGGGCAGAAGCCGCCGCCGGTGTTTTCCAGCGTTACTGCGGTGGCGGTGATTTTGCCTAAGCTGCTCGCGCCTAACGGTAACGTCGATCCCACGGCATGCAGTGCAGTGGCCGGTTTGGTGTAGACGCAATTGAGACCGAGTGAGGCGCAGTTCAGTCGCACCTTTATGTTATCGACGTTTAGTGTGCCTAAGTTGTCGGCGGTCTTTAACAGTAATTGTAAACCGAGTTCTTCGGTCGTAACTGTGCATTTGGTGTTGAAGGTTAACTCTAAGCAGTTCGTGAAGCTGATCAGTTCATTATGGCCGACGAGCGGGTTGCCTAACCCTAAGACGTTGCCTAAGATCGTCGAGCTTTCGCAGTGGACATTGCCGAAGCTGCTGGTCAGCTGCGGGTTGGTTGCTTTGCCTTCGACGTGTCCGGTGTAAATGTTGCCGCCGGCGCAGACTAAGTCTGTGTCGACTTTACAGAGCACCGTGGACGTGGCCGACGCCGACGACGCGCCGAGGAACGCCATCGAGGCCAGTGCGGCAATGGCCGCGATGCCGAGCATCTTGATGAGTCTCATTTGATTCTCCCTTCTCGGCGACGGCGCGCCGAGCTTCAGTCACTGGGAATCGCTCGGAATTTTCCGAGTGATTTAGAATACTCCTGCCGAAGATCGGCAATCAAACGAAGGGGAGCCGAGGCGCTTACCGAACTCCGGGAAGCGACCGGTGGCGATGTTTTCCCTGCAAATCGGCGAGGACGGAATTGCACACGCGCGGATCCGTGCGTTCGCAAAACGGTGTCGCGCGCTCTCTGAGTTGCTCACTCGAGGCCCTATTTGATAGCGACCAGAACGACGACGAAGGTCTCGGGTTCCTCGACGGCGACGTAGCGATCGGGCACGATCAGTTCCCGGCGGCCACCCGCTTTCATCCCGACCAGGCCCCTTTCCCAGCCCTCGTTGGCATATTCCGAGCCGAGCTCGAATTTGTAAGTCAGCACCCACGAGCTTTCGATCTCCTCGCCACTCCAGTACTCGAAGGCTGCATAGTGCAGCCAGAGCTCATCGCCGTCTTCGGCGCCCGGCCCCGAGCCTTCCTTCAGATCCCTCACCACGATCTCCTTCGGGGCGGGGCCACGATGCCGCCGCCGCCAGGGCCGCCTTCCCCTCGGGGCCGGCTCGAGCTTCACGCCCGGACCGACCGCCGAGGAGGACGCCTGGGGCGGATTGCTCTTCTTGACCTGCTCCGGCTCGGCGCCCGAATCCGTGTCCAGGCCGGTCACCCCGAGAAGTTCGATCACGAAGACCGTGGCGCCCTGCCCGTAGGCCAACCGCGAGGGGACGATCAGCTTGCGCCGGCCACCGACCCGCATCCCGACCAAGCCCCGCTCCCAACCTTTGATCACGAGCCCGGGGCCGAATTCGATGTCGAAGGGTCGATTCGGGTTCCATTCCACTTCGTAGGGCTTGCCGGTCTCGTAGCTCGACGCAACGTAGAGCACGCTGATCCCCAGCCTCGCGCGTGGGGGAATCGCCGTCCCGCTGCCGCGCCGGATGTCCTCGACGATCAGCTGTTTTGGCGGGGGACCGTCGGGGACGCGAACGGTCGGCGGTTTAGCGGTTCCCCGCACGGTCGTCGGTTCGCTGTTTGCCGAGCCCCTGTCCGCATTGGACGGCTCGCTCGAGCCACCGCAGGCGACGAGCCCGAGAGCGACCAGGAACAGAGCGATGGCCGCTGTGTTCCTCATCGAGCTGCTGGCTCCACTTTCCTCAGTTCGATCACATAGACGAACGTCGTCGTGTCGTACTCCAGCTCAGGCGGCGTAATCAGCTTGCGCACGCCGCCGGCCCGCATTCCCCTCAGGCCACGTTCCCAGCCCTCGTGTGTTTCTTCGAGCAGGAACGTGCTTGTGAATCCCGACTCCCAACTGTTGAAGAACTCCCGGCCATTTGCGTATTCGAGGCCGACGTACTTGACGAAGATCCGGTCCTTCGACTGCTGCAGGCGAATCCCATCGCCCTGGCGGAGATCTTCGACCACCAGGTGCTCTGGCGGCGAGCCCGACGGGATCTCCACCTTCATCTTCGACGTCCCCGGACCGGCGACGGCAACTGTCCTCAGATGCCCGCCTTCCTCGCCCTGCGAATCGCTCTCCCCGCCGCAACCGGCAAGCAACCCCACGCCAGCCACCTGTAGACAAAGAAGGCTGATTGATACACGAGAATTCACCCCATAATCATACGTACCCTCTCCGGCAGGAAGTCACCGGCAGCGGCCAGGTCGTCGAGAACCGGCGCAAGCGGCGAAGTAGCCTTCTCGCATGGGACGCGGGCTCTCCCTCGCCGCAGCATTGCTCTCCCTCCTGTTGCCGGCCTGCGGCACGGCGAAGCAGCCAGAGGTGGACTCCGCGCAGCGTCGCGGCGGCAGCGTCGCCCTGAAGCGGGTCGGCTCCTTCGTTGAACCCACCTATGTAACCGGGGCGCCCGGTTTCCCGAAGCTGCTCTTCGTCACCGAGCAGTCGGGCCGTGTGATCGTGCTGCGCGGGGGGCACCGGATTGGCCATCCCTTCCTCGACATAAGGGACCTCGTCCAGGCCGGCGGCGAGCGCGGCCTGCTCTCGATCGCCTTTCCGCCCGACTACCGGCAGAGCCGGCGCTTCTACGTCTATTACACGGACGGCGCCGGCAACATCCGCGTCGACGAGTTCCGGCGGCGGAGCGCCACGCGGGCGGCCCGCGGCTCTCACCGTCCGGTGATCGAGGTCCCCCACCCGGTCAACGCCAACCACAACGGCGGCCAGCTCCAGTTCCTCGGCGACCTGCTCTACCTGGGGACGGGCGACGGGGGCTCAGGCGGCGACCCGCCGAACAACGCGCAGAGCAAGGAGAGCCTGCTGGGCAAGCTGCTGCGCATCGATCCGCGGCCACGTGACGGCGCCCCCTACACGGTCCCGAGCGACAACCCCTTCGTCGGCCGTGCCGGCCGCGACGAGATCTACAGCCTCGGCCTGCGCAATCCCTACCGGTTCTCCTTCGACACGGTCAGCGCCAGACAGCCGCGGATCGCGATCGGCGACGTCGGCCAGGACCGCTTCGAGGAGCTCGACTATGCGACCGTCGACTCAGCCCGAGGCGCCAACTTCGGCTGGGACGCCTTCGAGGGCAGATCCCGCTACACCGGCGCCAACAGCGGCACCCCGGACCCCGGGGGCACGACGAAACCGATCATTGCCTACGGTCGTGGCCGCGACGGTGGCAGTTGCACGATCATCGGCGGCTATGTAGTCGGCGATCCGCAGCTACCCGCCCTGCGGGGGCGCTACGTCTACGCGGACTTCTGCGCCGGCAAGCTGCGCAGCCTCGCTCCCCACCTGCGCAGGGCCAGCGACGACCGGCCCCTCGGCCTCGCGGTCGCCTTCCCCACCTCTTTCGGGGAAGACGACCGCGGCCGTATCTACGTGGTATCCCAAGAGGGTCCCGTCTACCGGTTGGTCACGCGCTGAATAGAGACCTGGCTCAGCGAGTCGAGCTAGCGGCGGGCAAAGGGGTCGATGTAGAGGTCGTCGACCTGCCACTCGCCCAGGTTGTCGAGCGGTGCGATGCGGATCTGGATCGCGCTGGGGATCAACGTGCCGACCACCGTCGAGAGGGTGAGGACGGTCGACATCGGCTGGGTCGCCGCCCACTGCGCTCCGCTGCTGACCGTGCTGACCGTCTTCGTCCGCAGCAGGCCGAGCAGCTTGTAAGTGGCCTCCACCCGCAGGCGCGAGGCAGGGTCGCCGGTGTTGCGAGCGAACATGCGGAAGACCGGCGTGTCGAGCGACATGCAAACCGGCGGGCTGACCGCCGAGCTGCCGTCGGGAAGCGAGAGTGAGCGGGAGTCTTGTGGCCCGTTGAGCATGTAGCTCTCGTTGCCGGCGACTGTGACAGCGCCACGGCTCAGAGCCCAGCCCTGGGCGCCCGCCTCGAAGCCACCATCGGGACCGAGCACGTAGTAGCGGTCGTCGCCCCACGGCTTGAATACCTGTTGGGCGCCGGAGTAAGAGCACGCGTTTGCCGAGGTGGCGGCAAAGAGGATCGCCGCTACGGAGATGGCGCAGAGACCGGCAAGCCTCACGCCGGCGCCATTGGGAAAGATCGAGCTGAGCTTCATTCGGGAAACCTCCTCGTCGCAGGCCAAACAGCCTGGTCGTCAAACCAAGCTGGCAGTTGAGCCGTCTCGCGCCGGGCGAGACCTCTGACTTTGCGCCCCTGCCTCGCGACAGGTTTGCCCTTATGCAGCTGAACTTATGTGTGGGTGCGACCATCGGGCAAAGTCGCTGGAAAGTGAAGTGATTTCGAACAGATGTCCGCAAACCGGCGCGTTTTTCAGGTAGCTCAGGCGCAGGCAGCGTGCATGCTTCAACCGCTTCGCGCCGAGGCCGATAAGAGACCGGCAGCTGGCGCGAGCGGCTGCAAGACACATGGCCGCCACCACAAAGACGCACGAGCTCGAGCAGCTCTTTGCCCAGGGCAGGGCTCGTGCCGCGCTCCCCGCGCACGGCCGCGAGCGGGTCGTCGAGATCGTCGCCGCGGGCGCCTTTTTGACGACGGCCCTGGCAATGGCACTGCTGATTCCCTCGGTGCGGGGAATCGACCTGGCAACCCTCTTGGTCCTCGGCAGCACCTACTTCATCGCCTGCCAGGCGCAATTCGACATCGCCGACGGCTACACAGTGCCCACCGAGCTCGTGCTCGTGCCGATGCTGTTCCTCCTCCCGACGTCGGCGGTGCCACTGATCGTCAGCGCCTGCTGGGCAGTGGGCCGAATCGTCGACTACGGAAGCGGCCGAACGAGCATCTACCGCGTCTTCCACGTCTTCGGCGACTGCTGGCACGCGGTCGGACCGGCGGCGGTGCTGATCCTCGCTGGCGCCGAGGTCTTCTCCTGGTCGGAGTGGCCAATCTACGTCATCGCGCTCCTCACCCAGTTCGGCCTCGACTTCGCCGCGACGACGGTACGGGCGCACCTGATCGATGGCACCTCTCCACGCGAGAGCCTGCGCCTCTTGGCGCCGGTCTACGGCCTGGATGCCGCTTTGGCGCCGATCGGCCTGCTCGTCGCCTACGCGGCAATCCAGCTGGGACCGGCGGTCTGCCTGCTGGCAATCCCTCTCGCCGCGGTGCTCGCCGTGCTCTCGCGCGAGCGCGAGACGAGGATCGAACAGGCTTTGGAGCTGAGCGCGGCCTACCAGGGCACCGCCCTGTTGCTCGGCGACGTCGTCGAGGCCGACCACGCCTATACGGGCAGCCATAGCCGTGACGTGGTCGAGCTTTCGCTCGCGGTCAGCGACGAGCTTGGCCTCGACCTAACACAGCGCCGCAACGTCGAGTTCGCGGCCCTGCTGCATGACGTCGGCAAGATCGCCGTGCCTCAGGAGATCATCGACAAGCCAGGCGCGCTCAACGACGAGGAGTGGGAGATCATGCGCCGCCACACGATTGAAGGCGAGACGATGCTCAACCGCGTCGGCGGCGTCCTCGGCGAGGTCGGCCGCATCGTGCGCTCCTCCCACGAGCACTACGACGGCAGCGGCTATCCAGACGGCCTGGTGGGCAAGCAGATCCCGATCGAGGCCCGAATCGTCACCTGCTGCGACGCCTTCAGCGCGATGACCACGACTCGGTCCTACCGCAAGGCAATGCCGATCGAGACCGCGATCGCCGAGCTGCAGGCGTACTCGGGGACCCAGTTCGACCCAGACGTGGTACGGGCGCTGGTTGCAATTGCATAGGAGGAAGTCGGCGGATCATGATTCGAGGTGCGGTCGCATCTATGTGACGTCTCTGGAAGGCCCTCCGTCTACAGGTCGTCTCGCGCCAGGGCGCAGAAACGATACGAGCCTCTATTTGACGTCGACTAGGTCGACGACGTAGATCACGGCACCCTTTTCGAACGCCAGGTCGGAGGGAATGATCAGTTCGCGGCGACCACCGACCTTCATTCCCTTCAAACCCTGCTCCCAGCCGGCGATCACTTCGCCGGTCCCGAGTGGAAATATTCTTGGTTTACCCCAGACCGCTTCGAACTCTTTCCCGGTCTTGTAGTTGACTCCGACATATTCGACGGCGATTTCGTCCCCTGCGGACACTTCTTCGCCGGAGCCCTCCTCGAGGTCCCTCACCACCAGCTCATCCGGCAGAGGCCCGCCGGGGACTTCGACCTCAGGCTTGGGCTTCCCGGACTTACTCCCAGGAGATGAATCGATTGAGAGCAAATCAATCACGAAGAACAGGGCACCGGATCCGTAGGCAAGCTGTGAGGGCACGACCAGCTCGCGGCGCCCACCGACCTTCATGCCTGTCACACCCTGCTCCCAACCCGCGATCACTTCTCCCGCGCCGAGCTCAAATTCAAACGGCTTCCCCTGGTCCCATGTAGCTTCGACTTCTTTGCCGTTCTTGTATTCAGCCAAGACGTAGTGGACTTTGACGCGGTCTCCGTCCGTCGCTTTGCGACCGGATCCGGTCTCGATGTCCTCTACAACCAATCTCTTCGGTGGCGGGCCCTTCGGGACCTCCACCTCGGGCCTGGTGAGCTCTACCTGCTCCTGGCTCGTCGTGGCCGCCGTGCCCTTTCCGGCGTCCGCCGGCGAATTCTCCCCCCCGCAGGAAACAAGCAGCACACCCGCACAGAGCACGGTGATTGGCCCAATTTTCTTCATGTATTCATCCTATTGCAACCGAGTGCAGTGCCTCTCGCTAGTGCATCGCTGGGGTGGCATCAATCCCGGTCGCGGATGGATACAGTTGGCTGACCAGCCAATGGAGCAACTCGAGGTGCATAATCCTGCGACGGGGGAGTTGATCGCCACCCTCCGGCACGACCCACCCCAAGACGTTGCCGCCACTGTCGCACGCCTGCGCTCGAATCAGCCAGAGTGGGAAGCAATGGGCATCGAGGGAAGGCGCCGATGGCTGGCGAGGCTTCGCGACTGGCTCCTCGACAACACAGGACGGGTGCTCGACACGATGCAAGCCGAGACCGGAAAGGTAAGGGCCGATGCCTCAAACGAGCCGGCCTACCTGGCAGACCTGATCAATTTCTACGGCGCAAAGGCTGCTGAGTTCATCGGCGAGGAAGCGATTCGCCCGCACGGTCCACTGCGGGCGACAAAGAAGCTGCGCGTTCAATATCGCCCCCATCCCGTGGTCGGCATCATCAGTCCCTGGAATTTCCCCCTGATCATTGCACTCGGCGACGCGATCCCGGCGCTTCAGGCTGGCGCGGCAGTGGTGATCAAGCCCTCGGAGTTCACTCCTCTGGGCATTGCTGAGGTGGTCGAGGCCTGGAAGGAGGAGGTCGGGGGGCCCGACGTGCTCGATTGTGTGCAAGGGATCGGCGAGACCGGCGAGGCGCTGGTCGACGCCGTCGACTTCGTCCAGTTCACCGGCTCCGACAGGACGGGTCGCAAGGTGATGGCCCGGGCAGCCGAGACGCTGACTCCGATCAGCCTCGAGCTGGGCGGCAAGGATCCGATGATCGTCCTCTCGGACGCCAATCTGGATCGCGCGGCCAACGCTGCGGCCTGGGGCGGGATGATGAACTCAGGGCAAATCTGCATGTCGGTGGAGCGAATCTATGTCGAGGAACCCGTATACGACCAGTTCCTGGTCAAGCTCACCGCAGAGGTCGGCAAGCTGCGCCAGGGACTTGACAAGCGCGGCCATGGCGTTGAGGTCGGCGCGATGACCTCGCCCAACCAAACCGCGATCGTCGAGGACCATGTCAACGGCGCGATCGCCGAGGGTGCCCAGGCGCTGACCGGCGGTAAACGCCTGGCTGGCAGCGGTGACTACTTCGAGCCGACGGTTCTGGTCAACGTCGACCACTCGATGAAAGTCATGCGAGACGAGACCTTTGGCCCCGTCGTCGGCGTGATGAAGGTGCGCGATGCCGAAGAGGCGCTGCGCCTTGCTAACGACAGCCGCTACGGGCTCTCTGGCTCAGTCTTCGGCGAGAAGGCACGCGCCGAGAAGATCGCGCGCCGGGTGGAATGTGGTGCCGTCAACGTCAATGACGTGCTTGTCAACTATCTCGCTACAGACGTGCCGATGGGCGGTTGGAAGCACTCCGGCATCGGCTACCGTCATGGCGAGCCAGGGATCAGGAAGTACTGCCGATCGGAGTCCGTGGTGATTAGCCGCTTCGGCGGCAAGCGGGAGCTGACTTGGTTCCCCTACTCCAAGGCACGCCGCAGCGTCGTGGCGCAGGTTGCCCGCGCCTTCAACGCTCGCGACCTGAAGCGCCGTCTCAGCCTGCGCGATTGAGCGGCAGCTGCGCCTGCTCGCCGTCCTGCCAAGCGGGCATTGGACCGCAGCCCTGGTATAGTGCCGCTGATGAATCAGCTTTTGTCTCGCAATAGAAACGTCTTGTTCATTTTGGTGGCAATCGCTTTCCTGCCCGCGGTCGGCGGCTGCGGAGACGACGACTCCAATGCCGACTCCCCGAGCAACGACGAGTCCGCCGACATCGCCCTTGAGGCCAACTCGCTATCGAAGAAAGAGTTTGCCCAGCAGGCAGCGAAGATCTGCACGAGCGCCCGGGCCAAATTCGATCGAGAATTCGGCGCCTTCCGCAAAAGCGAGGAGGGCAGGTCATTGATGTCGGAAAAGAATGTCGACAAGGGCGAGGCGGAAGAGATGATGGACACGATCTTCATTCCCACCTACCAGGAGATGGCCGACGAACTCGTCGCTCTCGGAGCGCCAAGCACAGAGGTCAAAGACATGACCGCCTTCATCGAATCGGTGGAAGTGACGCTCGAACTGGCTGCAGAAGACCCGCTTGCCACATACGAAAGCGGAAGCCCGTTTCTCGCAGCCGGGAACCTGGGAACGAAAGCGGGTGTACGCGAATGCAGCTTCGCGCTTACCTAAGCACCCGCGCGGCTGGGCACTACTGCTGCGGCAAGCCGATGGGGGAGCCGCCACGCTTCGTGCCGGCGATCAGCTCGTCGGGCGCCGAGTCCTCCGGGATGAAGCCCGATTTCATCCCGAAGTAGACCGCTTGAGGATGGTGGGCGACGATCGCCACCGTCGATTGCTCAGGCATCACCGCGTACCCAGCGGATAGCGTCATCCCGATCTCCTCGAGGCGCAGCAGGCGCCAAACCTTCTCGTGCTCTGACTGGTCGGGGCAGGCAGGGTAGCCCCAGGAATAGCGGCGTCCCTGGTCAAGGGGGATACCGAGCTCGCGGCGCGCCTGCGAGTGCAGCCACTCGGCCAGCCCCTCCGCCGCCTGCACGCCGAGACCGTGCGCGTAGAGCTGCTCGGCGAACTCCCCCTCGCGCTCAAGGCGCTCGATCAGCTCGGTCACCTCGGGACCGACGGTCACCCCCTGCAGGGCGACAACGTCGCGATCGCCGCTATCGAGGGGGCGGAAGAAGTCGGCGAGGCAGATGCGGTCGTGTCCGGGCTGTCGCGGGAAGGTGAGCCGCTCGAGCTCGCGCTCGGTGTCCTCGGGGTCGAAGACGGCCAGCTCGTTGCCCTCGGCGTTGCAGGGGAAGTAGCCGAGCCGTGCCTGCGGGCGGAGGTAGTCCTGCTCGCGCCACATGCGCTCCAAGCGGGGCGCGAAGCCCTCCTCGCCGTCGTGACCCTCGACCAGGGCCTGCCAGGCCTCCCCCTTTACCCCCCGGCCCCCCCAGTGCAGCTTGAAGAGCACGTGACGATCGAGGTGGGGGAAGACGTCGTCAAGGTCGATCTTGGCGTCCCGCACGCCCCAGAAGGGCGGTACCGGGATCGGCACGTCGGTGCGTGCCTTGGAGCGCACGCTGGCATCGCTTATCGGGGGGGAGTCATCCCTGCTCACCGGCTGCTCGCGCAGCTGTCGGGCCTCGACGCGAATTCGGGTGACGAGCCCCTCCCTAGCCGTTTGGTCAACCAGCGCGTCCATCGTGTCGAGGCCCTGGAACGCGTCCTTGCAATAGAAGACGCCGGGCTCGTAGACCTCGTCGGAGTCGCGACCCTGGGGATAGAGCGTGCGGCGGCCGAAGTCGCGGTTGATCGCTGCGCCGCCGATCAGCACCGGGAAGGAGAGGCCCCGCTGGTGCAGCTCCTGGACGCAGATCGGCATCTGCTTTGAAGTGGAAACGAGCAGCGCGGAGAGGCCGATCGCATCTGCCTCGTTCTCGACCGCGGCCTCGATGATCGTCTCGACCGAAACCTGCTTGCCGAGGTCGATCACGGTGTAGCCATTGTTGGTGAGGATCGTATTAACCAGCGACTTGCCGATGTCGTGCACGTCGCCAAAGACCGTGGCGATCACCACCTTGCCCTTGGTGTGGCCCTCGATGCGGTCGAGGTAGTTCTCCAGCTGGGCGACGGCACGCTTCATCACTTCCGCCGATTGCAGGACGAAGGGCAGGATCAGCTCACCAGCGCCGAACTTGTCGCCGACCTCCTTCATCGCCGGCAGCAGCACCTCGTTCAGGGTCGGTACGGCGCCGATCTTCTCCACCGAGCGGTCGACCCAGGCCTCGACGCCGTCCTTCTTGCGGCGCAGGATGTGCCAGTGCAGCGCCTCCTCGGGCTCCATACCCGCGGTCGGGTCGCCGGCCTCCTCGACTCCCTCTTCGCCCCTGGACTCGAAGTGGGCGATGAAACGCTCCAACGCGTCCTCGCGGCGGTTGAGGACGAGGTCATCGGTCAGCTCACGCTCCTCCACTGAGATCTCCGAGTAGGGCGTTATGTGATTGGGGTTGACCATCGCCAGGTCGAGGCCGGCCTCGACGCAGTGGTGCAGGAAGACGGAGTTGAGCACCGCACGGGCCGGTGGGGAGACTCCGAAGGAGACGTTCGAAACACCCAGCGAGGTCTTCACTCCGGGGATCTCGTCCTTAATCCGGCGGATGCCCTCGATCGTCTCCACCGCCGAGGGCTTCCACTCCTCGTCGCCGGTGGTAAGGGTGAAGGTGAGCGCGTCGAAGATCAGCACCTCGGGGTCGAGGCCGTGCTCCTCGCAGGCAAGGTCGCGGATGCGCTTGGCGATCTCAACCTTGCGCTCGGCAGTCTTCGCCATCCCCACCTCGTCGATTGTCAGCGCGACCAGCGCCGCGCCGTGCGCTTTGGCCAACGGCGCGACGACGTCCGCCTTGTTGCGCCCCGCCTCGAGATTGATCGAGTTGACGATCGCCCGTCCGGGGATTTGCTCGAGTGCCGCCTGGATCACCTCCGGCTCGGTCGAGTCGACCTGAACCGGCGCCGGCTGGGTCAGCGAGATTCGCTTCACGACTGCAGCCATCTGCTCGTCCTCGTCTTGGCGCTCGGTCAGCGCCACGCAGACGTCGAGCACGTGGGCCCCACCTTCGACCTGGTCTTCGGCTACCTGGACGAGGCCGTCGTAGTCGTCGGCGAGGAGCAGCTCCTTCGCCTTGCGCGAGCCCTGCGAGTTGACCCGCTCGCCGATCAGGGTCGGTCGCGGTTCCTGCACGAGCGGGGTGGCCGTCATCATCGAGGAGACCTGAGGTGGTCCCGGCGCCGGACGCTCGCGGGGCCGCAAGCCCTCGACCCTCTCGCCGATCGCCGCGATGTGCTCGGGCGTCGTCCCACAGCAGCCGCCGACAATGCCGACGCCGTAGCGCTCGACGAACTCGCCGAGCGTCGCGGCAAGGGGGTCGGGCCCTTCAGGGAAGATCGTCTCCCCGTCGGGCCCCTGCAGGGGCAGGCCGGCGTTGGGAATGCAGTGGACCGGCAACGGGCTGTTCTCGCCGAGGAAGCGAATGGCGTCGCGCATATCCTCGGGACCCGTCGAGCAGTTGAGCCCGATCACGTCTACCTCGAGTGCCGAGAGCGTGACCATCACCGCTTGGATGTCGGTGCCGAGCAGCATCTTGCCGCCCTGCGGAAGCAACGAGACACTGGCTTGGATCGGCAACCTGCGGCCAGTGGCGGCAAAGGCCTCGCGGGCGCCGAAGATCGCCGCCTTCACCTCGAGGATGTCCTGCGCCGTCTCGATGATGATCAGGTCGGCGCCGCCCTCGACGAGGCCGCTCGCCTGCTCGGCGAAGACCTCAACCAGGCGGCCGAAGGAGATGTCTCCCAGGGTCGGGTCAGTCGAGGCAGGCAGAAACCCAGTGGGCCCGATCGAGCCGGCGACGAAGCGTCCCTCGCCGGCTGCCCTACGGGCGATCTGCGCGGCCTTCGTGTTGATCTCCAGTGTTTGCTCGCCCAGCCCCCACTCGTCGAGCTTCAGCCGCGAACCCTGGAAGGTGTCGGTCTCAACCACCTCGGCCCCGGCCTCGAGCATCGAAGTGTGGACGCCCTCGATCACGTCGGGCCGATTCAGCACCAGCGCCTCGTGGCACTTGCCCTCGAGCCCGCCGTAGTCCTCATGAGTCAGCTCGAACTGCTCCAGCGTCGCGCCCATGCCGCCGTCGAAGACGACGACGCGCTCGCGCGTCGCAGCTATGAAGTCGCGCTCAGCCATCGGAAAGAGGCTACCGAGCAAGCTCGAGTTCGCCGCCGACGGGGCGGTGGGCTATGCCGCTTCTACTCCTCAGCGGTTGGCTCGCCTCGTCTCCTTGCCTCCCTTGCAGGAAGGCTCCACCACCGGGCTCAGGGTCTTGCGCTTCCCATTTTGCGCGACGACCTTGACGGTGGCGCGATTGGTGGCGGCGCAGAGGTTCTGCGAGTTGACCAGGAGCCCCTTCTTGCCGCCCTGCATGGAGAGCACGAGGCGGGAGAAGGGCGCATCGGGGGTGGAGGAGAAGGTGGTGCGGATGCCGCCGTTCACCGAGTCGACGCGCCCTGCGAGCTCGACCTTCACCGGCAGCCTGGGCGGGCCCTGCAGGGCAATCACCAGGTCGGGCAGCGGGTTGGAAGAGGAGCGCAGGTAGACGGGGCCGGAGAGGGGCTCCTCGAAGAGCGGCGTCTTGACCATCGCCCGCCCGTAGATCGAGCCGCTGGGGCAGGCGTCGGCAGCGAACTGCACCCGCGTGCAGACGGTCTTGATGTGCGCCTGGTCGAGGAACGCCGAGCGCGGCAGGGTAACCGAGGTCTGGGCGAAGTTCGCACCCCGCTTTTTGGGCATCCGCACCACGGCGCGCAGGCTGGGGTGGGCGCCGCGGCGGGTGCCGCCGAGGAGGCGGAAGGAGAACTTCGGCTCAAAGGCGAGCGCGTCGCAGTCGACCGCTCGGAAGGGCACCGTCGGGCTCGCGGTGGCACCCTGGGTGGAGGTCAGGAGCGCGCTGATCGACTTCTGCTGGCAACCGGTCGGATTGAGCGTAAACTCGGGCCGCGCGAGATCGACGTGGATGGTCCGGTACCTGACCGGGATGCCTTCGATGATCTGGGGGAGCGGGTCGGACTTTGCCGTCGCCTGCGCCGTTCGTGGATCGATGTGGATCGCCGAGCGCACCACTTCGTCCCCCAGGTCGAAGGGGCCGGCTTGGGCGGGGACGACCGCAACGATGCTGAGCGGGGCGCCTTTGTAAGGACCGGACAGGTAGACGGCAGTGGGCCGCTTGCCCGGCTGGGGCACCCACAGCGGCGCTGGCCCGGCCCCGACGGCCGTCTTGACGACGCCGATTTGCGATGCGGGCGGACAGGCGCCCGTCTCGGTCGCTGCGCCCTCGCAGAGGGGCACCCCGGCGAGCTTCGCCGAAAGGCCCGGCGGAAGGGAGATGTTGACCTGGGCGGGGTTCTGTTCGCCGTCCTCGCGAGTCAAGGTGAAGAGGAAGGGCGAGTGGTGGCCAGCGGCGGGGTCGGCGCTTCCCGCGGTGAGCTTAGGGGCAAAGCCGCCGAGGCCCTCGCACCCCTGGTCGATCGTCATCGGGGAGCTGCCACGGACCGGTGGTGTGCCGGACCAGGGAGTGAACTCAAAGGCGGTGGAATAGGTGCCGCAGGACTGCGGGTTGACCAGCGGCGCCCGGAAGCCCGACTTGAGGAGCAGCCTCGCTTCGCGCAGCGGGAACTGCGGCACGTCGAGGACGACCGAGGTGATCTTGCCCGTGCTGTGGTCGACCTCGAGCTGGCCAGGGAGCTTGACGTGGGCACCGAGGTCATCGGCGACGACCCACACCCGGAAGAGGTTGCCCGGCTGGGGCTCGCGCAGGTAGATCGCGCCTTTCAGCCGCCGTTCGGTCACCGGGACGTCAAACTCGGTCGAGGCGAGCTTGGCGGCATCGGGGCAGTGGGCCGCTTCGCGGGTGCCGAAGCCGACCTGAGACTCGCTGCACGCCTCCAGCCCGTCCGCCGCTCCTGGGTTGATCGAGAGGCCCTCGGGAAGCCCGATCCGGATGTCGCGCATATGGGACGGCTCGAGCACGTCGACTCCGTCCGGGCCGGACAGGCGAATCGCCATGTCAAGGCCGGTGGGCGCGGCCGCTCGGTGGCTAGTTGGCTGAGCGACGAGGCTGGGGCCGAAGGGAAGCCGGTTGCAACCCGAGATCGACGGGAACTCATCCGAGGCGGTGTCGAAAACGTCGGGGAAGACCCAGCTGGAGGCCGCAACCCGCATCTCGAGCGGCGTCCCGCAGCGAGTGGGGTTGGTGAGGAAGGGTCGCGGGGTGGAGCCCGGCGGGAGCGATTCGCAGACGACTTTACCCTGGCCCGCCTCCCTGGGCGTGCATCGTTCGGTGTCGTGACTGGGAGCGGCCGGGACCCCCCAGATCGTCGTGTCGGCTTTGACCAGGACCACAAGCGCAGGGGCTTCGGTGATTTCGGAGACGAGTCCGTAGTCGCTCTCCGAGCGCACCTTGAAGTCGATGTATGTGGGAAAGATTCCCGCGATGAAGCCCACCCGTGCCACCACGTCCCCGCCGGGTGGGGTCATCATGTAGATGGGCTCCACAAAGGGGATCAACAGACTGTAGCCGTGGATCTGGGTACGGCCGATCTGCGAGCCCGCGGGACAGCCCCCATTAGGCGAGTCCCAGGTGGCAAGCTGAGCGGCGGTGCACTGCTGGGGGGGTCCCAGCACATTGGGGTCTCCGATCAAGCCGGGCGGCAGTTCGAAGCGAACGTTGCGAGTCGCCGCGTAGCCGCTTTGGAGGCCGAAGGGATTGGGCGGAGTTTCGGGGTCCTTCTTGATTGCGAAGGAAAGGGTGAGATCGGGATGATCGCCCGCCTGGGTTGTCGAAAGGGAGACATCCACCGATTCGACCCCGAAGCAGGCTTGGCGCGGGACCAATTCACAGGGCGGCTCGGCAGCTTGGGCGCCACCGGCAAAGAGCCCAGCGGCACCCGCCAGGGCGGCGAGGATGGTGGTCAGCGATCTCATCGGCCGCGACCGCCTGCCCGCTTGGCGCGCTTGTGCTTTGCCCGCTTCACACAGCGATGCTTGCCGCCGCGCACCTTCACGCGTTTCTTGCCCTTGGGACAGGAAACCCTGGCTCGCGGGGACGCAGATGAGCCCATGCTCGCCGGCGCCGGCAGGACCGGCGGCGCGCTGCCTCCCCCCTGGCATGCATCGCCCTGGCAGGGCTCTGGCGCGAGCGGTTCGGGCAGCCCTCCCCCGACTCGGGCGTCGTAGATCGAACGGCTTCCCAACGTGTCGGCGCCGACCAGCCTCTCCAGGGTTTCGAAGAAGACGTCATCGCCGTTCGCGCTCATGCTGTAGAGGAAGCTGTCGCGATCGCTCTGCCCGCTGGAGATCAGGGCCAGGCAGCCGGCTGTTTGCTCACAGCCACCGGCTTTCTGGGCCTTCCACTCATAGACGTCCTGGGCTTGATTCGCGTCCTCGGGCGCCAGTGGGTCATCGCTCTCGAAAAGGACGGTGCCTCCCTCCTCCGTCATGTTAGGGATGATCGTCCTGAAGTTGACCGGGGATTCGCTGAATGACTGGAGCGTTCCATCCCCCACCGGCGGCGCTCCGCTCGGATCGCAGGAGACACAGAGCACGTCGCCGGTATCGAGCTCATAGCGGTAGACCTCCGAGTTCCCATCGGCGTCATAAGGCGTGAGGTTCGCGTGCGACTGGAAGAGGAGCACGTCGCCATCGGCCGTGCTTCGCGTCGGCGAGGCGCCCTGACCCCGCGATATCGCCTCACCCGTATTTACCGAAGCGAGCCAGTTCCTGAGGCTGAAGGCATCCGGGCCAGAGAAGTCGTCGGGCGCCAGAACGGCGACGAAGCGCGTGCTCCCGGTTGCCTCATCCCAGAGGTAGAGGTTGTGCTCGCCGGGCGTGCCTTCTCCTTGGTCGTCGAGCATGTCGGTCGAGGTGAAGTACACACGCGATCCCCCGGCGGGGACGTTGATGAACTGGGAGTTAGGGGCGATCTCGACCTGGCCCGGGGGGTCGGATCCGTCGACGCAGGAACCGGCGGTCGAGTCGCAGAGAAAGAGGCTCGCCGGTGTCCCCGGTATCGACCCCTGAGCGGAATAGAAGACCCGTGAGCCGTCTTTGGAGATGCCGGCGAAGGCGCTCGGGCCCTCCGACACCGCGGTCGTCTGATTCACGCGGCGCAGGTAGAGGGTGTCGCCGAGGCGGAAAAGAACCGCGGTGCCGTCTTCCGTGGCGCCGACGAAGGCTGCGTCGAGCTCTTCGAATTCTTCTATGGTCTCCTGCGAAGCGCTAGTGGGAGGAACCGAGATGACCTCTGCACTCGCAACCCCTGCCGGACGGTCATAGATCGCTTCGGTCCCCGCCGGCGGTGCCGCCGGCTCGAGATGCGCCACTGAGCTGAAGATCACGTGCGCGCCGCTTTCGCTCAGGAACCAGTGCCCGGCGTTGAGATCGGTCCCCAGGCTTCCCTGGCCGACCGGCTCGAAAGCTGCGGGGCTGCGCAGGTAGATGCCTGGGTCCAGGGAGCCCTCCAAGTCGAGTGGACCCCCGGTGCCGATGAACGCGTAGCGCTGATCCGGCGAAACCCCTCGGTAGCTGGGGGTGTTCCCCGCGGCCTGCGGATAGCTGGGCCCGATCAGCTCCGTCCTCCACCCCTCTGCCGGATGCAGCCCCTCGCCACGCTCGGCTCGGTAGCCATCGGCCAACCCGGAGCCGTTGAAGCCCGGCAACGTCCCCGGGACCGTGAAGGAAAGGCGCTCCCCCGCGTCTTCACCACGCGGCACGGTCTGCCAGCTGTTGAACATGGCGTTTTCGCCGGCGGTGGAGTGGAACTCCGCGCCTCGGGTGTCGGGCGGGGTGACCAGCTCGTAGGCGCGGCAATCAGGCAGCTGGGTCGAACGGCCGATGCGGAACTCATCGTTTGGGCAGATGCCAGTGGACGCCCTGCGCAGGGTTTTCAGGACCTGGTCGGGCCCGAGGAACGCGCCCGCATCGTTTTCGACCACTGCCCGGAAGTGATAGGTCGTGCCTTCGTCGAGGCCGACGATCGGCGTCGCCACGTCAGCGGGACCGCCCTGGGGCGAGATCTCCGCACTCGCCGTGCTCTGGCCGTAGGCTTCGCTCGTCCCGTACTCGAAGCGGTATTTCGTCACCAGCCCGGAGGGATTGATCCGTGCCCGCAGGATCGCTTCGTCATAGAAGACAGGCAGCGCGGACTTGACCTCAACTTGTGGAGGGCCGAAGCAACTGTCCTCGCCCTTGCCTTCGCCGAATTTGTTCAGCGCGACCAGGCGGAAGCAGTAATGCTCTTCCGCTTCAAGGCCTTCGACGTCGGCATGGACGGCAACTGGCAGGGATCCTTTGCCGATTGCGGCTGGGCTCTCAGCGCAGGGAACTATCTCGCCACTCGCGTAAGGCTCTCCTTCGAGGACGTATTCGAACTGGCATTCGGTCAACTCGACGCTTCCCGGCAAGACGGTCCCGTTGAGAGTCGCCTTGCCTCCGCCGATCCCGCTCGCCAAGGCGGTCTCGACGATCGGCAGAGGCGCGTATTCGAGCGGGCCGAAAGCCGTCAGGTCGAAGGTGCCCGGCGCCGGATCGTCGAAGGCGACAAAGACGTTGCCCCGGGTGGGCCCGTCCGAGTTGTCGATCGCAATCCCCTCCGGCCTTATCCCTTTGTCGAAGGAGCCGAACTGCGCAACGAAGGCACCCGAAGCCTCGTACTCCTCGACCACACCGCGCCCGTTCTCGAAGATGACAAAGTGCCCGTTGGCCTGGTCCACGGCGATTGCGCCTGGACTGTTCGCCGGACCCAAGGGACTGCCGACCCTGGTGACCTGCGCCAGCACTTCGGTGCCGGTTGGATCGACGACCACGATCTTGCTCGTAAACCCGCTAAGTGACAGATATACGTTGCCGTTGGCCCCATAGGCAGCGATTCCTTCCCGTGTTGCCCCCCCCACGCCTGCGCTGAAGTGGGCGTCTTTGATCGGCAAGCCTTCCTCAGCAGAGCCGAGCTCGATCATCTGACCGCCCCCGTTGCCGACGTAGACGTGGTCGAGCTGGTCTTTGCCGGGGTTGACGCCGAGCGCCGAGAGTGGCTGGACGGGGTCGTCGAAGTCTGCCCGAACTACCACCGGAATCGGACCGCTGTATTTGGTTCCCGGTGCTGGCGGGCAGGAGTCCGGGGAGAAATACACCGCCTCGAATTCGTCGAGCGCGTAGAGGTTGCAGTGCGAGTCGACCGCGAGGTTAATGATCGTGCCGGGGGCGACCACGTTGCCTTCTCCCGTCGGCCCTTTGACGGCGATCGAATCTCCATCAGACTCCTGTACGTAGATCGTCGAGTCGGCGCCCAAATAGCGGTTGCCGGCGGCATCGATCGCCACCGCCCGCAGGTTTGTCAGTTTTTTGATCGACAGGTCTTCGCGCAGCGCGCGACCCGGCGCCGTCAGGGGAGCGAAGGCCAGCACCTTCGCACCGGTGGAGGCGCCACTGGTCACGTAGATCGTTCCATCCCTCGCCCCTCCGGAGCGATCGATGGCAACCGCCGTAGGCTCGGCGTCCTCGAAGGCCGGCTCCGCTTCGACGAGGTCGATTTGGGTCAGGTACTCGCCCGTCGCCTCGAACTCGTCGAGCACCTTGTGGGAGTCGTCGTAGACGAAGAAGTGACCGGCCGCACAGGCGTGCTCTTCAGGCGGGCACCTCCCCCGATCGACACCTAGATAGGCGCCCGCAGCCCCAAAGCCCAGTGCCTGCTCTGGTGTTGCGGAGTCCCCGTCCTGGTCCACACTCTCGATGCTCTTACGCAGCTTCAAACTCCTGATGTCGCCGCCGCTGAAGATCTTGACCACGTCCCCTTCTGAGTCAGCAGCAAAGATGTAGCGGTCCTCCCCCGCTTCCGTGGCGTAGGTGTAGGCGGCGACCCCCGTCGCATTGCCCAGTTTGCCCTCGCCGATATGACCGCTGAAGCCATCGGTGACGGTTGAAGCGCTGCAGAAGGCCGATGCGCCTTCCAAGCCGGCCGGATCGCAGCCAATCTGCTCCACGTCCATGCCACCAAGTGCCGCAGCGAAGGCAACTATGTGGTCCGTGCCGCCGAAAAGGGGATTGCCTTCGCTGACCGCGACATCGCCCGCCCCGATCGTGGGGAGGGCTTCGAGCGCCGCCTGAACCTCCGCGTGGCTTGCCCCGTAGGGTACGGGACTGGTTTCCTCTCCTCTGAACGAGAGAGTATAAGTTCCGCCTTCTGTCGCGCTTATCGGAAGCACCTCCTGCACCTCGTCGACCACGTCAAGGCTGCCATCGGCCCCATAGACATCGATGCGGCTGCCCTTGGCCACGTAGAGACGGTCATCGAAGGGATCGACCGAGATGCCTTCGGCTTCGCCGCTCGAGTCAATCGTCACCGGAGGCTCGTAGACAGGCGAGCCGTCAAAGGGATACTCGGTGGGGTGGTACGTGACGATTTCGTGGTCGACCCTCTGGGAGACGTACAGGTTGCCTTGGGAGTCGATGCCGAGGCCACAGGATTCCTCGCCAGAGAGCCCTTCCTCGATCGTGCCGACTTTGGCCTCCGCTTGCCAAATCTCAATCCTTGATTGGCCGGCACTGGAGACGTAGACGTTTCCCTCTGAATCAGTGGCCACCCCACATGCGTGGTCGAAGATGGAAGGCAGCGTTTCGCTCACTTGGTGCTCAGGTGCTGCCCTGGCATGAGAGGCAAGTACTAGCGTGGCTGCTAGTGCGCCAACCAATCCCCACGTCATTCTTTGCCCCAGTCCCCCCATTACCAGACAGACGATAAAAGACTCGGCCGTACCTGTCAAGTACCTACCTAGCCCTCATAAAAACAGCCGCCCCGGCCATCCGGGGCGGCTGATGACTCCGTCGTCCTATTCGAGACGGTTACTGCTGCCTAACAGCTATGCCGTTATATACAGTTCTAACGGTAACGTCAGGTTATATTCGGCATCCCACAGCGATTCTGATGGGCAAAGAGATAATTCTTCTGCTCTCACCAGTTTGGCGCCGGATGCCTTCAGCAGGGCGCGTTCCGCTAATGGGTGAGCAGCCGACTTTCCGCCCACGATGTGGAGGCTCGGAACACCGTTGTAGCGACAATGGAACGATTCGTTGTTACATACGATTAACGCGTCCACATTATCGGTTTTCGCTTCGCCTAAGTTAACCCCTGTCCTTAAGATTAAGGCTAACGCTTCTAGAGTGGTTACTGTACATGTGTGTTCACCGAAGAACGGTAATAACAGCACGCACGATTTAAAGGTAGGCGGCACCAGGTGGAGTTCCGCAGTAGTATTTAATCCTAACGCGGTACCTAATAGCGTTGATTCTTTACAATGAACGGTTCCGAGCGACGTTAAAAGTAACGCCGTCGTTCCTGCTTTTAGTTTCGCTTCTACGTGGCCGGTGTAGATATTCAGCGCCGGGCACGGGGTCACATTCACGGTGCATGCAGCAGTCGAGCTGGCCGTCGCCGTTGAAGCGCCGACGAACGCCATGGCGGCCACAGCGGCGAGTGCCGCAAGGCCGAACATCTTGATGAGTCTCACTTTGGATTTCTCCTTCCGACGGTTATTTCCCCGTCAATGTTGAGCAAAGTGCCGGTCTCGTACGAGTGCGCCATCGTCGTTGCTCTGGCCCTCGTCATCGCCGGCAAGGGACCTATATCTGACGCCCGGTTATCAATCAAGACTCTTCAACCATTTCCTGCCTTCCTGGACTTCGGGATTTATAAATCCCCTGTAAATCGGTCAGATACGGTGTGAGCAGACGCGCGGATCCGCGCACGCGCAACATGGAGCGATCAGCGTCTGTGGTTTGACGCTCACCCTTTCACGCCCGCACCAAGTTCGGGCGCGGGGCGTAATCTGTCAAGAGCCATTGGTGACGGAAGGCTTACTGTAACTATGACGCCAAATATAGTTCTAACGGTAACGTCACGTTGTATTCGACGTCCCGCAGCGATTCTGATGGGCAAAGAGATAATTTTTCTGCTCTCGTTAGTCTGACGCCCGACGCTTTCAACGGGCGCGTTCTGCTAATGGGTGCGCAGCCGACCTACCGCCGACGATGTGGAAAGCCGGAATACCGGCATAGCGACAGTGGAAGGATTCATTGTTGCACGTCACTAACCAATCCAAATTATCCGCAGTTACTATGCCTAGGTTGGCTGCTGTTCTTAATATTTAAAGCTAACGCTTCTTTGAAGCTCATCGTGCAGGTGTGGTCGACAACGAATGTTATAACACCGTGCACGAGCCAAGTGTTATAGATGATAGATGACTTTCGGCAGGCGTACTTAATGCTAACGTCGTCCCTAATAACGTTGATACTTTACAGTGCGTAGGTCCAGGCGACGTTAAAAGTAACGCCGTCGTCCCTGCTTTCAGTTTCCAATCGACGTGACCTGTATAGATATTTACTACGGGGCATGGGTTTACATTTACCGTGCAAAGGGCGGTTGGCCCAGCCGTCGCGGTCGACGCCCCGATGAACATCGTCGCCGTCGCGGTGACGAGCGCCACGAGGCCGAGCATCTTGATGA
>Ga0157306_10000019_pt1 | contig 29803 bp, 32 predicted proteins | sample NitcycUS163409C2_FD_108391 | JGI IMG/M metagenome (GOLD analysis project Ga0157306, IMG submission 108391) | Soil microbial communities from Arlington Agricultural Research Station in Wisconsin, USA - Nitrogen cycling UWRJ-S163-409C-2 | ecosystem: Environmental > Terrestrial > Soil >...
CGTGGTCGAGGTGGTCGCCGAGCGAGCGCCGAGCCGCTTCGGCGTCGATCCAGTCCGGGAAGTCCAGGTGCTGGCGCCGATGTATCGAGGGACGATCGGCATCGACGCTCTCAACGAGCGGCTGCAGATGCGCCTCAACCCGCGCGGCGAAGGCGCCGTCAGCGAACGGTTTCGGATCGGCGATCGCCTGATCCAAACCCGCAACTCGCACGAGCTGGGCTTGATGAACGGCTCGATCGTCTTCCTTTGCAGCGACGACTCGAGCCAGGAAGAGATCGTCGTCGAGACCGATGAGGGCGAGGCCCTGACGATCCCCTACGACGAGACGCCGACCCTGCGGCTGGCTTATGCGATCTCCGTCCACAAGGCGCAGGGCTGTGAGGTCCCGGTCATCGTCGGCGTCTGCCATCGCTCGCACTCGCGAATGCTGTCCCGGCCGCTGCTCTACACGGCGATCACCCGCGCCCGCCAGAGCTGCGTGCTGGTCGGCGACGGCACCGCGCTTGCCGCCGCGATACGTCGCGACGACAGCGGCAGTCGTCACTCGGGCCTTGCCGAGCGACTGCGCGGCAGCGCTCAATCGATCCGCTTGACCTGAAAGCGAAAGTACGCCGGCGTGCGATCGCTGTTGCCCGCCGCATCGCGCGCGACGACGCGCACCGTGTGCCAGCCAGGCCCGAAGCGACGCGCCAATCGCTCCGGGCAAAGCCGGAACGGGTCGCCGTCGATCCGGCAGGCGAAGCTGGCCTCAGGCAGATCGGAGGCGAAGCGGAAGACGACCTTCGCGGTCCGGCCCCGCGTGCGGACCAGCTTGGCCGGGCGCAAGCGGATGAAGGTGCGGGGCTCGGGGGCTTCGCTTGCCGGGGTCGGCGGTGCCACGGGCAGCTGGGTGACGACCGGCGGCGGCGCCGGGGGCGTTTCGGAGCCCCAGTTGCCGATCGCCTGTGCTTCCTCGACCGATCCTTCTGGAGCCGGCGGCAGACAGGCCGGTGGCGTGAAGGACGGCGGTGGAGCGAGCAGGTCTTCGATCGCGCCCACCGCTTCCACCAGACCGGCACCGACCGCGCAGGGTTCGAAGGCGCCAACCGGCACGGCGCTGGCTTGCAATGCGGTGCGGACCTCGGTCGGCGAGGCGGTGGGTTTCGCCTCCAGCATCAGCGCCGCGACCGCGGCTGCGTGGGGCGCGGCGGCCGAGGTGCCGCAGAAACGCCACCCGGATAGCGTCCGGATGGAGAAAAAGGTGGTGAGGCCGCAGTCGGTGGCGGCGAGATCGGGCTTGGAGACGATCGCGGTCGTTGGCAGAGGGTCGGCGGCTTTGAACCCGTCGACGGGTTCAAAATCGTGCAGCACTGGCCCACGGGACGAGTACGACTCCGGGCTCGAGCTGGTGTCGAAGCGAACCGCACCTACCGCAATGGCGCTCGCCGAACCGACGTGGCCGAACGCTGTCGGTCCCACCACATCTTCGCCGGTCGAGCGCGGGTACTCGGTTGCCGTGACGCCCGCGCCGTTGCCGAGCAGTGCGAGCTTGAGCCTCGGACTCGTGCCGGTGTAGCGGTTGACGACGATCTGGACCGTTCGCGGCGAACCGGATTTGTTTTCCCACTGGAGGATCTCGACCGGCTTCTGGCTGATTTGGATGTTGTCTTCGAACGAGAGAGCAGTCAGCTCACCGGAGAGGTCGAGGAGGTAAGCGTCGAGGTCGGTGTCGACCCCGAGCCAGGGTTCACTCCACTGCAGATCCAGCGTCAAGAGAGTTCCAGGCGGGACCCTGACTCCAAAGGTCCTGTCCACGCCGCTACCTGGATCAAAGTCCATGCAGTGCGTGCCTTTGGCGCCGGAGAACTGCTGCACCTCCTGGGGACAGCTCTCCGCATCCCGGTAGGCGGACGCTTCCCACGAGGCGATGTCGTGGCCCTCTTCGTCGATCAGGTTGTCGTTCCCCGCAGCGGAGAAATAGGCGACGCCGCCATCCACCACTTTGTCGACGGCCACGGCGATCGGGCCGTCCTGGAAGAACGGCTCTTCCAGATAAAAGACGTCGTCGCTGATCACGTCCGCCCCATCCGCAGCCAGGGCTTCGATGTTGTTGGCAAACGAGATTTCGCCATTGAAGGCAGAGGCAAAGGCGAGGCTTGCCCCCGGCGCGAGGTCGTGGACTATCTGGGCCATCGCCCGCCCCTCGTCGCCCGGCTCCTCGCCGCCGACGGATTTGTCGCCTTCGAGGACCTCGACGGGAGTCGTATGCCCGCACTCGTTGTCGATTCCGGGAAGGTCGGCGCTGGCGACGTCGTCCTCCGCGGTCGTCGCCACCGGACCGCTGCCATCGACCGCTTCCGTCGCCTGGTCGAAGGAGTCCGAGAGGATGCCGACCGCTACGCCCGTACCGTCGACCGAGTACAGGTGGCGCGCTTCCCCTACCTCTTCGGGCTCTGAGCCATCCCCATCGCCTGCCCGCAGCTGCTCCATGCCCTCCGAGACGACTTCACCTGAAGGGCAGGTCGCCGCTGTGACGGGCGTCAGCGCCTCGGTCACCCCGGCGACCCCAGCCACATCAGCGACCCGTGGCAGGGCGTCGGGCCGGGCAGCGACGGTGACCACCCGGTAGCGGCGGCTGACGTCGACGATCCTCGCCCCAGCCTCTCGCAGCCCATCGATCTCGAGATGCGCTTGGCGCGCGAAGCGCACGTAGGCAAGCAGACGACTCCCCTGCCGCAGCAGGCTGCCGGGACCAGCAGGCGCGAGGTCCAGCTTGGCCGCCTGCCGAGCCGGAGAGGCGGATCTCAGCGACGCCTTCGCCAGCTCGGCGAGGCGCGGCGAGAGGTCCCTCTTGCCGGCCAGGCCTGGCAGCGCCCTGGCCGAGGTCGCCGTGAAAGTGAGGAGCAACAGCAGGACGGCGGTGGAAAGCTTGCCCACCGGGGCGCGGAATCGCCGCACTGGCCTCATCTTGGTCACCGTATCGACTGGTCTCCTAGGGTCTTGAACACGGCTGGACTGTGATCCGAGCGCGGCGCTTCCGGCCCGGCATCCCTGCTACGGTCCCCGCGTTAGGTCGGATCGTTATCCGGCAAAGTCGTGTCTAGCGCTCGCGTCGTTGCTTTACCTGAAGCCTCCGCGTTCGCAGCACAGTCAAGTGGAGGCAATATGCCCACTGGAACAGTCAAGTGGTTCAGCGACGACAAGGGTTACGGGTTCATCACGCCCGATGACGGCTCGAAGGACGTCTTCGTCCATCACAGCGCGATCCTCGGCGAGGGCTTCAAGTCCCTGGCGGAGGGCGCCAAAGTGAGCTACGAGTCCGAGGAAGGGCCCAAGGGCCCCGCCGCGGCAAGCGTCCAGCAGACTTCCTAGTCGCGCACCGCTCTTAGCGTCGACGGGACCTGCCACCTGGCGGGTCCCGTCTTTTTTTGGCCGTGCGGAGGCGCATGGCCGAGCAGGATCAAGGACGCAGGGAGCGTGGCGTGCTTCTGCACGCGAGCGACCGAGGACGCAGATAATGCGAAGCGCCATGCACCTCCGCACCGACCTCCGCAACATCGCCATCGTGGCCCATGTCGACCACGGCAAGACGACGCTGGTCGACGCGATGCTCTGGCAATCGGGCGCCTTCCGCAAGGGCCAGGACGTCGCCGAGCGAGTGATGGACTCGATGGACTTGGAGCGCGAGAAGGGAATCACGATCCTTGCCAAGAACACCGCGGTCAACTACAGGGGAGTGAAGCTCAACATCGTTGACACGCCGGGTCATGCCGACTTCGGCGGCGAGGTGGAGCGGGGCCTGACGATGGTAGACGGGGTGCTGCTTTTGGTCGACGCCTCCGAGGGCCCGTTGCCACAGACCCGCTTCGTGCTGCGCAAGGCGCTGGAAGCGAAGCTGCCGGTGATCCTCGTCGTCAACAAGGTCGACCGCCCCGACGCGCGCATCGCCGAGGTCGTCGATGAGGTCTACGAGCTCTTCCTCGACCTTGACGCCGATTCCGAGCAGATCGAGTTCCCGATCGTCTACACCAACGCCAAGGCGGGCTGGGCATCGCTGGAGGAAGGCGTTGAGGGCAGCGACCTCTCTCCGCTGCTCGACCTGATGCTGGAGAAGATCCCGGCCCCCGCGTATGACCCCGAGCACCCGCTGCAGGCCCACGTCACCAATCTCGACGCCTCACCCTACGTCGGCCGCCTGGCGCTCTGCCGCGTCCGCCACGGCACGATCCGCACCGGCCAGCCGATCGCCTGGTGCCGAGCCGACGGCTCGATCGAGCGGGCGACCGTCTCCGAGCTCTACGTCACCGAGGCGCTCGAACGGGTGGCTGCCCAGGAGGCCGGTCCGGGCGAGATCATCGCCGTCGCCGGCCTGCCCGAGGTGACGATCGGCGAGACGCTGTCCGATCACATCGACCCACGCCCGCTGCCGGTGATCACGGTCGACGAGCCCTCGCTCTCGATCGTCGTCGGCATCAACGACTCGCCGCTCGCCGGGACCGAGGGGAGCAAGCTGACCGCCCGCCAGATCCAGGCACGGCTCGACGCCGAGCTGGTCGGCAACGTCTCGATTCGCGTGCAGGACACCGAGCGCCCCGACGCCTGGGAGGTGCAGGGCCGCGGGGAGCTGCAGCTCGTCGTCCTGCTCGAGCTGATGCGGCGCGAGGGCTTCGAGCTGACCGCGGGCCAGCCTCGCGTGCTGACGCGCGAGATCGACGGCAAGACGTGCGAGCCGGTCGAACGGCTGGCAATCGACGTCCCCGAGGAGCATGTCGGGGTGATCACGCAGCTGCTGGCCGGGCGCAAGGGCCGCCTCGAGCAGATGACCAACCACGACACCGGCTGGGTGCGGATGGAGTACCTGGTGCCGGCGCGCGGCCTGATCGGCCTGCGCACCGAGTTCCTCACCGAGACGCGGGGCACCGGCGTCATGCACCACGTCTTTGAGAGCTGGGAGCGCTGGGCGGGCGAGCTGCGCCTGCGCCCAACCGGCTCGATCGTCGCCGACCGGCGCGGCAAGAGCGCCAGCTACGCCCTGCTCGGCCTGCAGGATCGCGGCACGCTTTTCGTCGGGCCCGGCGAGGAGGTCTACGAGGGGATGATCATCGGCGAGAACGCCCGCGCCGAGGACCTCGACGTCAACGCGATCAAGGAGAAGCAGCAGACCAACATGCGTGCCGCCAGCGCTGACGTGCTGGAGCGGATGGCGCCGCCGACGCGGCTCTCGCTGGAAGCCGCGGTCGAGTTCCTGCGCGAGGATGAGTGCGTTGAAATCACCCCCGAGTCGATCCGCCTGCGCAAGGTCGAGCTCGACAAGCTGCGCCGCCAGAAGACCGCCCGCCAGGGCGCACGGGTCGCCTAGGGAGCTACTCCACAGGGCGTGGAGGCGCCAACATCTCCACGCAAAGCATGGCCGACAGCACGGGTATGGCATCCTCGCCACTTTCGGCGAGACGGTCGGCGCTTTCTGATTTGACTGCGAGGATGGCCCAGAGCGCATCGTCTTGAATCCGGTTCAGTTCGCGCCAGCCACGTTCGTCCACCAGCGAGACGGTGCGGCTCAGGTGCTCCTCGCCACGCACGCCGAAGCTGGGGGCTTCCATCGCTTGGCGCACGTCGGACTCGATCAATTCCACGATCCAAGTCGCCAAATTGCGGCGCTCGTCAGGGCTGAGCTGCTCCCATTCCTCGCTCCGCCAGATCCTCCGCAGCTCCGCCTGGAAGTCGGACTGCATCTCGGCGAGTCGCCTCTCCATGCGGATGTCGTCAGCGTTCAGCGCTCTCTCATCCAATGTGTGCTCCCTCCTTGGCTGCCCACTTGCACCTTACCCCCGTGTTGACCCCAAAAAAAGAGCCGCCGGGCCATAGCCCGGCGGCTCGTGAGAAAGCATGGTGCAGCGCTGTCGTTGGACCGCTGCAGGTGTGGGCTAAACCGTCGCCGCAGCCTGCTCGGACTGGCTGCCCTCCGACTCCTTGGCCTTTGCCTCGGCCTCGGGCGTGGTCTCCTCGATGTTGCGCGGGAGCAGCACCTCGCGGGCGATGACCAAGCGCTGGATCTGGCTGGTGCCCTCATACAGCTGCATGATCTTGGCGTCGCGCATCAGCTTCTCCACCGGGTACTCCTTGATGAAGCCGTAGCCGCCGTAGACCTGGACGGCGTCAACCGTAATCTCCATCGCCGAGTCGGCGGCGAAGCGCTTGGCCTCCGAGGAGACGAGCGTGTTGCGCTTGCCCTGGTCGAGCAGGACCGCCGAGTTCCAGACCAATAGCCGGCCGGCGTCGACCTTGGTCGCCATGTCGGCGATCATGAACTGGATCGCCTGGTGCATCGCGATCGGCACGCCGAACTGGACTCTTTCCTTGGAGTACTCGGCCGCGTACTCAAAGGCGGCGCGGCCGATGCCGACCGCCATCGCCGAGACGCCGGGACGGGTGCGGTCGAGGGTCATCATCGCCAGCTTGAAGCCCTTGTTTTCCTCGCCGAGCAGGTTCTCTACTGGGATCTCGACCTCGTCGAAGGAGATCGTCGCGGTGTTCGAAGCCCGCTGACCCATCTTGTCCTCCTTCTTGTCGACGCTGACCCCGGGCAGGTCGGCATCGACGACGAAGGCGCTGATCCCGCGGTGGCCGGCCTCGGGATCGGTCTTGGCGTAAACCGTGAAGTAGTCGGCGTAGGTGCCGTTCGTGATGAAGCACTTTGAGCCGCTGATCACGTACTTGTCGCCCTTCTTGACCGCCCGCGTCTTCATGCCGGAGACGTCGGAGCCGGCGTCGGGCTCTGTCAGGCAGAAGGAGGCCAGCTTCGGCTCCTCGCAGAGCATGCCGAGGTACTTCTTCTTGGTCTCCTCGGAGCCGCCGAGGGTGATCGGGGCCGAGGCGAGGCCGTTGGCCATCAGGCTGGTGCCGATGCCGGAGCAGCCCCAGCCCATCTCCTCCTCGATCAGGCAACCGGAGAGGTAGTCGAGGCCGGGACCTCCATAGGCCTCCGGGATGTGCGTGTTCATCAACCCGACCTCCCAGGCCTTGTCGATGATGTCCTGGGGCCAGGTGCCGTCCTTGTCGTACTCCCAGGCGACTTTGCGGATCTCTTTCTCCGCGAAGTTGTGCGCCAGCTCGCGCAGGTCTTTCTGTTCGTCGGTCAGGGTGAAGTCAACCACTGGTCGAGGCTCCTTCTTTGTCCGTTCGTAAGCCGTTGATGCGGCCTCGCCGCAGGGACGACGACCACCGATTGACTGGTCAGTCAACCAAGGTCGAAGGGTACCGGATACCGGCAGCAGGTCGGGAGCCCTACCCTTGGGACATGGTTCGCTTGGTGGTAGCGACCGCGGTTGAGAACGGCAGCGTGCTGATGCTGATCACGGTGATCGTGCTGCCAATCGCCGCCCTCGCCTTCGCCCGCTCCGGCGAGGCCTGGCGGGGGATCGGCAGGGGTCCCTATGCGATCGATCCGGACCTGCCACCGCGCTCGGTTCGGCGGCTGCCCTCACCGATCGGCGAGGAGATGCGCGAGGCGGAGGTGCGCCAGATGATCGAGGCGAAATCGTTCCGCCGCCAGCGCCGCGGTGAGGCTCCGCTCGACGTCGAGGCCGAGACCGAGCGTCGGCTTGCAGATCGCCTAGGATCCGACTGATGGCCGGCGCCGCAGAGGAGAACCTCTATGAGGTCGAGGAGCTGCTGATGCAGCCCGGGACCTATTTCAACCCGCAGACCGAGGTGCTGGTGGTCGTTGACGACTCGACCTCGCTCGACCAGGAGGTTTTCAACATGGAGGCCTACGAGGGCGCTGAGTGGGTGCGCATCTCCGACGAGGTGCCACTCGACGAGGACCGGCGGGACCGGGCGTTGGAGGACTTCCAAACGAGCTACCACCCGGGCTCGAGCGGCTCCGTCTCCGAGACCGCCCTCGAGCAGGGCGACGACGAGCTCGACGAGGGCGAGGACGGCCAGGACCCCGGCCGCGAGGACAGCGAGTAGTGCTCGGCGCCGGGGAAAGCGCCCCCGACTTCACCCTGCCCGACCAGAACGGCAACGAGGTCAGTTTCTCGGCGCTAACGGGCGAGACCGTCGTTCTCTACTTTTACCCGCGCGCCGACGCGGGAATCAACAGCGTCGGCCTGCTGTAGCGCCCAACCTAAGCCCTCTGCCGTCAGTCCCGCCTAGGCGCTTGGCGCCGCTGGCGGGGTAGGGTACGAGTGGTGAACTGCCGTGTAATCGTTCTAGTACTTGCGGTATTCCTCGTGGCTTGGCGCCCGTGGCCGGGGCGCGAGGCCCGGCCGATCTCATGTTGAGCCGAGCTGGGTGGGCGCTGGCGCTACCGGCGGCGCTGGCGCTGCTGCTCGCCTCCGGCGCGACGGCGGCGACCCGGTACGCGGCCCCGGGCGGGACCGGCAAGGATCCCTGCACCAACCCGTCGCGTCCCTGCTCCGTGTACACGGCGGCCGACGCCGGCGCCCCGCGGACGACGATCGCGGCCGGCGACGTGATCGAACTCGCCCCCGGTACCTACTACGCGAGGGAAGAAGGCGAGTTCGGATACGTCCCGCCCGTGCATCTTCCCGAGGGGGTCACTCTGCGCGGCGAACCGGGCAAGCCACGGCCGGTCGTCGTTATGCCGGCGGACTCGTTCGCCGACAGCGCCTTCTACGTTCCGGCGGGGGCCGAAGTCGCCGATGTGGAAATCCGCAACCTGATGGACACCGCCGGGGCGATCAGTATTTCTGGAGGCACGATCAACGGGGTGATCGCGCGCTCCACGATCACCATTGAACCCACCTGCTACTTCCACGAGGGAACTGTCCGCAACAGCGCCTGCATCGGCTCCGGCGGGGGCCCGGCGATCGGCACCAATACCGCCACCAAGGGAACGCTAAGCGGCGTGATCCGCAATAGCACCCTGGTCGCAACCGGGCCAGGCTCGGTCGGGATGGAGTTCATTTTCAGTGCCTTCAAGCGAGGCTTGACGGTGAACATCGACGTGGCCGGGACCTTGATCGCCGGCGAGGCGAAGGACGTAATTGCGAAAGGCTGGCCGCTCAACAAAGGCCGCGGCGCCAGGGTGGACATCGATCTTCGGAGCTCGAGCTACGCAACGGTCGAATTTGAGGCGCGGGCGGGGGGCAGGGCCTCGGTCACCGCGCCGGGCACCAACGCCAATATCAAAGCGATCCCGTTGCTCGCCCGTGACAACCTGCACCAGCTGACTGACTCGCCCACCGTCGACAGGGGCGCCGTCGACGACGCCAGCGGGGGTCTCGACGTCGACGAGCAGCCGCGGACTATGGGTGTCGCGACCGATATCGGCGCCGACGAGTTCGACCCCTTTGCCGCCCCCGGGGCCAACCTCGCGCCGGTCACGAAGCTAGTACTCCCGCCGCTGCCGCGCCCTTCCCTCACCGGTTTCCGCCGGACCAATTTCGCCTTCGGCTCTAGCGATATTGGCTCCCGCTTCGAGTGCAAGCTGGATCGCCGGCCCTACCGAGCATGCGCGTCCCCGCATCGGAGGAAGGTGGGGCTGGGGAAGCACGTCTTCCGCGTCCGGGCAATCGACCCGCAGGGGCTGGCCGACCCGACCCCAGCCACCTTCCATTGGCGTGTCCTGTCCCGGCCGGCATTTCTGCCTTGAGCGCTCCGCCAGCATCCGATCAACCGCTGCGCTTGAGATAGCCTCCCGCTCGTGCTTCATCCAGGCGACCGAGCGCCCGACTTCGAGTTGCCAGACCAAAACGGCGATCCGGTCAAGCTCTCAGATCTCAAGGGTCAGACGGTCGTACTGTATTTTTATCCCCGCGCCGATACCCCTGGCTGCACGACCCAGGCCTGTGGCGTACGCGACCGCAGCGCCGACTACAAACGGGCTGGCGTACGCGTGATCGGCATCTCACCCGACCCGGTCGAGGCAGTGGGCAAGTTCGCGGCGAAATTCAACCTCGAGTTCACCCTTCTGGCCGATGCCGACCACGCCGTCGCCGAGGCCTACGGCACCTGGGTCGAGAAGTCGATGTACGGCAAGAAGTACATGGGCGTGCAGCGCGCGACCTTCATCATCGATCCGGCCGGCAAGATCGCCCATGTCTTTCCGAAGGTCTCGCCCAAGACGCACGACGACGTCGTGCTGAAGGCGCTCACAGAGCTCGCCGCCACCTGAGCTGGCGCCGCCCTCGTCCAAACCGGCCTTTCCGCCTCAGCAGCTTTCGATGCCGTACTCGTCCGCCAGTCTGCGAAGCTCGCCAAAGGCTTCCGTACCGTCCCTTGCCGCCCTTTCGGGCCGTGCTTCGGCTCTCGCGATTCCGTCCTCGAGGGCGTCCAGCAACGCCGCCGCCCGCTTCTCGTCCCCGCCGGGAAGCCCGACATCGCGAAGCTCTTCCAACTGCCGGCGCATCGCCGGGATCAGGATCCTCTCGGCGACGGTCGCCGCTGCTTCGTTGGCTTTCTCGGCGCTCAGCTCGTCTGCCCGCTGGGCCCTTACGGCTTCCCTGGCCGCCCTGCTTTCACCATAGGCCGTGAACTCGGCTTCGATTCTTTCCCTCGTCTGCAAGCAGACCGCGTTGGCGCGCTCGACGAACTCCGCCTTCGTCAGCTCCGAATCCTCTCCCCCGCAGGCAGAGATCAGGGCAATCGTCGTGGCGAGGGCGAGGACCGCACCCACCGGGCGCGGTCTTCGCTTGGTGTCAGTTGGTTGACTCGATGAGCGCACTGCGCACGCTCGCTTCTACGGTAATGCTGTAAAGAACAGCTCCGCACCCTCTACGCCCCCGACATCCTCGTAGATTAAGTACGTCGCTTCGAAATTGGCCGCACCGGGACAGAGAGGGTCGTCTCCGGCCCAGGTCAACGGCAGATTTGCCCTCAAAGCACCGACTAACGGGAAGAGCTGGCTATTCAGCTCTAACAGGTAGTTGAGTAATGAATTTGGAGGGAGGTTGTATAAGCAGTTGAGCGGAATGCCTAAGATGAAGCAATTCTGCAGTAAGACTGCCGGCGGCCCGTTGAAATCATGGTTCAGGATTGCATGTAAATTAGGTGACATTAAAACTAACAGTAAGTAAGGCAAATTCTCCGCGAATGCTTTTTCACACGGGCCCACGCATTCCGTGAATATGAGTTTTAACACTAAATATAAGACACCCACATGCGGGCCCAAATTGCCGTTGTAGTCGGCTAAGAATTCAGACTTGCACGTAGTGAGGGTACCGTGCAGTTTGAATAACGCTTGCTGGGATAAGCCGATGATCGGCCCATTCCAGATCGCGCCCCCGGGACACATTCCATGCGCTCCCCCCGGCGGATCGACTAAGCACGCGCTGTCTGCGGACGCGGTTCCGGCACCGACAAATGCCATCGCGGCCAGGGCCGTCGCTCCCGCCAGACCGAGCATCTTGATGAGTCTCAACTTGATCATCTCCTCCACGGCGGCGAGGCCGCCGGAAATTCGAGTTACGGTTAGCGCGCGGAGGTCCTGACCGTGGCCTGCCTCTCATATCCCGACGCGGCGGCGGCCTCAGCGCGGCACAGCTATACCATGCTTGGCTAATTAGTCAACAATCCTTAACTGAAGCCGGGCCATCCCGGCGAAGCTGCCGTCCGAGGCAAGAGAGGACGCTGGCGCCTACGCGCCCGCCGCCACCACGACGATGAAGGCCGTGTAGAGGGCGAACCACGTGACGACGGCCGGCAGCCCGAAGCGGCCGCGGCGGTGCAGGACCTCGTAGGCGAGCAGGCCACCGGCTAGACCGAGGACGACCGAGAGGCCCGCGTTGCCGGTCAGGTTCCAATCGGTGAAGACGAGGCCGATGCCGACTGGGATCGTCGACTGGAAGACCATCGCACCGGTGATGTTGCCAAGCGCCAGAGAGTCCTTGCCGTCGCGGACCCAGAAGAAGCTGTTGACCTTCTCCGGCAGCTCGGTCGCCAGCGGTGCGAGCACCAGCGCCAGGACCACCGCCTCGACGCCGAGGCTCTCGGCGATGTGGAGCAGCTCCTCGACGAAGAGGTGGGCGCCACCGACCATCGCGCCCAGACCAACGAGGAGCTGGAGCGCGCAGAAGAACAGCGCGGGGTCTTCGCGTCGCTCTTCGCGTCGCTCGAAGATCAGCGGGTTGAGCGTCTCCTGATCCTGCACCTCTCCTCCGCCCCGCAGCGTGCGGGCGATGTAGAGCGGGTAGGCGAGGATGACGAGGATCCCGACCGGGATCCGCAGCGCAGCGGGCGCACCCCAAGCGAGCCCCAGCGAAATCGCGAAGAAGAGCAGGAAGAAGAGCAGGTCGCGCTCGAGCGTCGGCCGGTGTGCCTTCAGCTCGAGACCCTGATCGCGTCGCTGGCGGTAGAGATAGGCGAAGAGGCCGACCAGACCCATCGCCAGCGTTCCGAGCAGGAAGGGAGCGCCGACGATCGCGCCGATCGCCACCTGGTCCGCCCCCTCGGCGGCGCCGATCAAGGCGACGATCGCGATCAACGTCTCCGGCATCGCGGTGCCGACTGCTGCCAGCAGGCTGCCGACGGCGCCCTCACCGAGGGAGAGCTTGTGCCCGACCCACTCGACGGCGTTGGTGAAAAGCAGCGCCCCGGAGAGGATCACCGCGAAGCTGACAAAGAGGAGGATGACGTCCACGAGGCGCTCTGAGCCTATGCGACCGGCGTCCGCTCGCCAGATCAGGCGAAGTAGAAGGCGAGGCCGAAGACCGTATAGACGGCGAGCAGCTGCACGCCCTCGAACCAGGTCGACTCGCCGTCCTGGGCGACGTAGTTGGCGATCAGCACGGCGAGCAGGATCGCTCCGAGCTCGAAGCCGTTGAAGACTAGGGCGAGCGGGTGCGGCCCGAGGAAGAAGGAGGCGAGGACAAGAACCGGGGCGACGAAGAGGGCGACCTGGGCGCTCGAGCCGATCGCTATGTTGACCGCGAGGTCCATCTTGTCCTTGACTGCGACCAGGACCGCGACCCAGTGCTCGGCGGCGTTGCCGACGATCGCGACGACGATCACGCCGATGAAGAACTCGGAGAGCCCGATCGCGTGTGAGGCCTCCTCGATCGAGCCGACCAGCACCTCCGACATCAGACCGACCAGCACCCCGGAGCCGGCCAGCGCCAGCACCGACTTGCGCGTCGACCAGCCCCAGACTCCCTCGTCCTCGTACTCGGGGTTGAAGATGTCACGGTGGGTCCTGAGCGAGAAGAAGAGGCCGGCGACGTAGGTCGCCATTAGGACGATCGCCACCGCCAACGAGAGGTGCTCGACGGTCGAGTCGTAGTTGACCGTCTCGGCTCCGGGCGCGGGTAGGCCCTGCCCCTCGACCAGCTCGAAGATGGCCGGCATCACCAGCGCCGCGGCGGCGAGCAACAGCATCGACGTCTGCACGCTGGCACTGGTGCGGCTGAAGGTCTGTTTGTCCCGCCCCAGGCCGCCGAACAGCATTGCGGCGCCGAGCACGAGCAGAATGTTGCCGAGGATCGAGCCGACGATCGACGCCTTGACCACCTCCTGCAGCCCCTTCTCGAGCGCGAAGAGGGCGATGATCAGCTCCGGCGCGTTGCCGAAGGTGACGTTGAGCAGGCCGCCGATGCCGGGACCGGAGCGGGCCGCCAGCTCCTCGGTTGCGCGACCCATCAGCGCCGCGGTGGGCACGATTCCCAGCGCTGAGGCCGCGAAGACCAGGCCGGCCGCGGCACCAGCCACGTCCAGCACCACCGCCAGCGGGATCAACGGTGTCAGCAGGTAGGGCCAGCCGTACGGCGTGCGCAGGAAGGCGACTACTGGGCGCTCCCCACGCTGCCGAGCTTTTCCAGCAGGCCGTTGAGGCCGCCGGAACTCAGACCTTCTTCTCCTTGCAGCAGACCGAGTAGTTCGATCGGATTGATGCCCAGGCGGATGAAAAGCTCGCTGAGCGCTTCGGAGCGCTGCGGCTCGGTGATCGTCTGCTCCTCGTTGACGCCGGTCAGCGTCAGATCGAGGTCGACTTCGACTTTTTTGGCGTCGCCGCTGTCCGAACTCCGCGGCGGTTCGACCGTCGCATGGGCAGCGATGCGGCGCACGATGTCATCGTCACCGACATAGAGTTCGAGGTGGGCGTCTTTGAGCGAGTCTTTGACCGTGCTTTTGGCTTTGTCAAGTTCGGCAGTCGACGGCACGGCGCCGGTCGCATCCAGCTGTTCGCTGCAGGCCGGGTCTTCGGAGAGCTCGATCAGCGCGTTGATCGCACCCTCGGCATTGACGTCGCCGCTGACCTTGGTCGTGCTGGTGCCGCCCACCTCCGCGCCGCTCGTCTCACTGGGATTGTCGACGAACTCGCCAAGGTCGAGTTCGGTGAAGGCCTCCTGGCAGGCAGTGGCTTCACTCGAACGGTCCTGCCCGCGCCCTTTTTGGCGGAGCATCGCGCGGACGAAGTTGAAGGTGGTCGAGTCGACTTCGTACTCGGTCCCTTCATAGTTGACGTAGGCCTTGTCGCCGAGCAGCACGAGACCCCCTTCGAAGTCGATCTTCTCGCCGCCGACGCTGCCCTTTGCGGTCGCCGTCATGTCGAGTTCGGGCAGTTCCTCTTCGCTTTCGGTCTGGAAGGGTCCACTGAGGGTGACGTCGACATGACCGCCCTTGCGCCCTTCGACGTCGATCCCCATCGCGAGGTCGATCTCGCCGCTCTCGACGCCTTTCAGGGTCGCCTTGTTGAGCACCTGCTGGGGATCGTCAGTGCCCCCGTCGCCGCAGGCGACAAACGCCGTCGCCAGCGCCAGCAGCGCGGCGAAGAGGGTCAAGGTGCGAAGTCGGCTCACTGCGGTCGGCCTCCCTGGGTGATCGGTTGCGTCAAGAGCGGAGCCTGAAGCTTACGCGGGAGGCGGCGGCTCGCGGTCCCACGCTCAGCTTGTCCTTCTCATCGCTCAATCCTACGTTGCGTTCGCTCTTTGTCAGCTCCAGCCTGACAAAGAGCGAACGCGCGACCAAGCACCGTTCGATCAGCGGGTCGTCTCGATTTGGCGCGGCGCGTCCTCGGTCAGGTTGAGGGCCAAGGGGAAGAGGAAGGCGCCGAGGAAGATCAGGATGATGCCGGCGGCGACCAGCCAGCGGGCAGAGCTGAGGTGGCCGAGGATGCCGATCGCGAAGCCGATCAGCATCAGGGCGATGTAGGGGCCGGCGCTGTGTGGTAGCAGCGCGGCGAGCGGCAGGGCGAGGTCGAGCACGAAGCGGGATTATCATCGCCCCCATGCCAGATGGCTCTGTCGCCGAGGTGAAGGACGCGCTGGCCGGGGTCGGCTACCTGGCCGACGAGCCCGCGGCGCTGGTCTCTTTCCTTGCCCAACGGCTGGAAAAGCCGGTTCTGGTCGAGGGTCCGGCGGGTGTGGGCAAGACCGAGTTGGCGAAGGCCCTCTCCCGCGCGACCGGCCGTGAGCTGATCCGCCTGCAGTGCTACGAGGGTCTCGATGAGGCCAAGGCGCTGTACGAGTGGAACTACCGCAAGCAGCTGCTGCGCATCCAGGCCGGCGGCGAGGACGGCTGGGAGGAGGTGCACGGCGACATCTTCGACAAGGAGTTCCTGCTCGAGCGTCCGCTGCTGCAGGCGATCGCCAGCCCCGAGCCGGTCGTGCTGCTGATCGACGAGATCGACAAGACCGACCAGGAGTTCGAGGCGATGCTGCTCGAGCTGCTCTCCGACTTCCAGATCACGATCCCTGAGCTGGGCGAGGTCGCGGCGACCACGATGCCGATCGTCGTGCTTACCTCGAACAACTCACGCGAGCTGACCGAGGCGCTGAAGCGCCGCTGCCTCTACCTCTGGCTCGACTACCCCGACCTGGAGCGCGAGCTGGAGATCGTCCGCCTGCACGCGCCCAAGCTGCCCGAGGCGCTGGCGCGGCGCATGGTCGAGGTGGTGCGAATGGTGCGCGACCTCGACCTGAAGAAGCCGCCCTCGATCGCCGAGTCGATCGACTGGGCACGGACGCTGCTGCTGATGGGCGCCGAGGACATCGACCGCGAGACCTTCGCCAACTCGATGTCGATCATCGTCAAGCACCGCACCGACATCGAGTTGGTCGCCGAGCGGGTCGGGGTGAAGCTTGCCGCCGCTGAGTCCATACGGCCCCAGGGCTGAGATCGGCCCGCCGGGGCTGGCGCCGAAGCTGCTCGGCTTCTGCGAGGAGCTGCGCAGCGAGGGCGTCGCAGTCGGCACCTCGGAGATCCTCGATGCCTTCGCCGCGCTGGAGCAGGTGCCCTGGACCTCGCGCGACGACTTCCGCGAGGCGTTGGCGGCGACGATCGCAAAGTCCCAGGAGGACCGGCGGTTGTTCGAGCTGCTCTTCGAGCGCTTCTTCTTCCGCAGCGCCGAGGCCGAGGCGATCGACCGCGGGGTGGAGGAGACGGGACACCGCCACGAGGGTGGCGAGCGGCTCGACATCGACGAGCTGCGCGAGCAGGTGCGCCAGGCGATCGTCGAGGGCGACGACGGCGAGATGCGCGACCTGGCTCGCCTGGCGATCGCCGCCTTCGGCCGCCAGGGCGAGGGCTCCGGCGTGGTCGGCGTCGACGTGCAGCGGATCCGGCGCACGCTGGGCCTCTCGGCGGGGCAGCAGCCGCCGGCCGAGGACGGCGCCGCCGAGCTGCCGCCGATCGACCGCGAGCAGCTGGGCGCCTTCGAGCGCCACCTGCGACGCGAGCTGGAGCGCGACCTGATCGAGCGCACCTCGACCCTGCCCCCCTCCCGTCCCCTGGCCGAGCTCGATCGGGCCCTGCCGACCAGCCCCACCCAGGACCTGGCCGCCGTGCACCGTGCTGTCTCGCAGATGAAGCGGCGGCTGGCGACGCTCGGGCACGAGCAGCGCGGCCGGCGCAAGGGCCGCACCGTCGACGTGCGGCGCACGATGCGCGCCTCGCTGGAGACCGGCGGCGTGCCGATGCACCTGCGCTACCGGCCGAAGCGGCCGCGCCGGCCCGAGATCTACGTCCTCTGCGACGTCTCCACCTCGGTCACCTCGGCCAGCGTCTTCTTCCTCTCTGTCCTGCACGCCCTCCACGACTCGTTCCGCAAGCTGCGCAGCTTCGTCTTCATCGAGCGCATCTCCGAGGTGACCGAGGTCTTCGAGCACGAGCGCGACTTCCGCGTCATCGCCCAGCGCATCTCCAGCGAGGGCGGCGTCGCCGACGTCTCCGGGTACACCGACTACGGCCGCGTCTGGCTCGAGTTCCTCGGGGAGATCAGCGACGACCTCGACCCGCGCTCGACCGTGATCGTGCTCGGCGACGCACGCACCAACGGCCGCGAGCCGCACGCCGAGGTCTTCGCCCAGGTGGCCGAGCGCGCCGGCCGCCTCTTCTGGCTCAACCCTGAGCCGCGCCTCTACTGGAACTACGGCGACTCGGTGATGGCCGCCTACGAGCGCCACTGCGACGGTGCCTTCGAGTGCTGGACCACCCGCCACCTGGAGAACTTCGTCAACGTCGTCGCGGGAGGAATTCCAGCCGAGAGCTAGTAATCGTTTGCACAAACGCGAAAGGGAGAGGACGATGGAGCAGTCCACACAGCCCGCACCGCAGCAGCCCCCCTACCCGGTCACCTTCTCGGTCGACTACCCGGAGCGCAAGCTCAACCGGCTGACGACCTTCTTCAGGATCTTCACCGTAATCCCGATCGCCATTCTCGCGGCGCTGTTGCCCGGCGGTGAGCTGGCCAGCGGCGGGTGGGAAAACGACGCTTGGGGCGGCGCGATCGCCGCCGGCAGCCTGATCTTCGTACCGATCGTGCTGATGCTGCTCTTCCGCAAGAAGTACCCGCGCTGGTGGTATGACTGGAACCTCGAACTGCTGCGCTTCGGCAACCGTCTCGGCGTCTACATCGCACTGATGGACGATGAGTATCCCTCGACCGACGAGCAGCAAGCGGTGCACCTCGGCTTCGCCTACCCCGAGGCCTAGCAGCTCAGCCGTGGCATGCCGCTGGTCAAGTGGCTGCTGGCGATCCCCCACTACATCGTGCTGATCTTCCTCTACCTCGGCGCCTTCTTCGCCGTGATCGGCGCCTGGTTTGCGATCCTCTTCACCGGGCGCTATCCGCGCGGGATCTTCAACTTCGTCGAGGGCACGATCCGCTGGCACAACCGCGTCATCGGCTACGCCTTCACCCTTGTCACGGACGAGTACCCACCCTTCCGGCTATCGCCGTAGACCCCACCGGGTACACGACTTCCGTGCTAGCGGATCAGCGCACGCTTGGTTTCGCGCCTACCCAGGCACAAATTTGGGGCTAGACCGCCAAACACCATGGCGTTTTTTGACGGTAGGGAATACACCCGTCTAAGTTAACTCCTTCCTGGAAATCCTTTTGGAAGGAGAATCAAATGAAGCTCATCAGGACACTCGGGCTGGCGGTCGTTGCTGCGACAGCCATGATGGCCCTCGTCGGCGCCGCGCCGGCGATGGCCGGGAACACGGCTCTGTGCAGCACGAACAACGGTGGGCTCTTAACCTGTCCGATTGAAAAACAGGTGACCAGCTTCCATTCCGTTGCCCTCAACACGATCTTCTTAACCACGGCAGGCAATGTCACGTGCAAAGAAGCCTTAGCCGAAGGCAGCGTCTTAGGCTTAGCCGCACCTCAGATCAGTCATCTCACCAAATTCAACTGGACAGGCTGTACCGGCCCGTTCGGCGCCTGCACGGTGACGACGATCAAACTCGGCTTAATCTTATTCTTAAAGACAGCCGTCAATTTAGGCACCGTTGTCTATGACAACCTCGTATTCAGGCTCGTCTGCGCACCTTTCATCGATTGCGAATACACGCCGGTCGGCGCGGTGCACCTGTTAGGTTCGTCGCTTCCGCTGCTCGGTGGTGAATCGAACGGCGGCTTCGGCGGGACGAAGGGCACACTGGCCCCCGCCGGCCCGCTCGACGCACCGTGCCCGGAAGCCAGCTGGGACTACTTCTACGAATCCTTAACTCCGCTTTGGGTCAAGACCTGATCGGGGCTGACTAACGAAAGCCTGGCGCAGCCGTCCTCGCGGCGGCTGCGCCTAGCGAGCCACCCAAGCGTCAGGCTGGGCGGCCAGCGCCTCAACCTCGCTCGGCAGCTCGCCGCTGACCAGGTCGGCCAGGGTGACGTGCTCGAGCACGGTGCGCAGGCTGGCGCGGACGGCGATCCAGACCTCCTGCAGGTGCTCGGCGTTGCCGCGGTACTCGATCGACTCGGGTGGGGTCGACTGGACGTGGGCGATCGGGCCCTCGACCGCACGGACGACGTCGGCGATCGTCACCTCCTCAGCAGGACGGGCCAGCCAGTAGCCGCCCTTGGCGCCACGCCGGGCGCGAACGATGCCGGCGTGCTTCAGCTCGAGCAGGATGTGCTCGAGGAACTGCAGCGGAATGTCCTGTGCATCGGCGAGCTTCTCGCCCTTGACAGGCCCCTCCTCGGCCGCGGCCAGCTCGGCCGCGGCGCGCACGGCGTAGTCGGCCTTCGCTGTAACCCGCATAGCGCTAGTTAATCAGTCAGCCGATCGTCTCCGGAGCCAACTCCGAGGAGCGATCGATTCCCTGCTTCGCTTCTCGCTCGACGCGGCGCGCCGCCCACCAGCGCGGGAACCAGATCAGCAGGCCGAGCCCGATGCCGGCGACGGCGGCGGCGATTGGCCAGACCACCGGGTCTCCCTTCTGCACGGTGACGATCCCGGAAGCTACGAGGACAACGCCCAGCGCGGTGCGCAGAAACCCGGTCGGCGCGCGCGCCGCGAAGTGCGAGCCGACGATCACGCCCGGCACCGAGCCGAGCAGGATGTTGCCGGCGAGGACGAAGTCGACGTTGCCGCCGACCCAGTGGGCGATGCCCGCGGCCCAGAGCAGGATCGCGGCATGGAAGACGTCGGTGCCGACGACCTTGCGCGGCGCAAGGCGGAATACGGCGATCAAGAGGATCGCGATCACCGTGCCCGAGCCGGCCGAGGTGATGCCGATCACGAAGCCGGTGGTCGCGCCGATCGCCACCGCGGCGACTTTGTGGCGGCGCTTGATCTCGAAGTCGTCGCGCTCTTCGATCAGGTTGCTGAGGATCAGCGCTCGGGCCAGGGTGATGATGCCGACCATCAGCAGCGTGCCGCCGAGCAGGGCGTAGACCAGCGAGTCGAGCTTCTCTTCGCCGATCTTGCTCTGCAGGATCGATATCGCCCATACGCCGATGACCGAGGCGGGAACGCTGCCCGCCGCCAGCCAGAGCGAGAGCCCCATGTTGACGGTGCCCATGCGCAGGTGGCGCCAGCCGCCGACGGTCTTGGTCACCGCCGCGTAGAAGATGTCGGTGCCGATCGCGGTCACCGGCTTGACGCCGAAGATGAGGATCAGCAGCGGCGTCATCAGGGTGCCACCGCCCATCCCGGTCATGCCGACCATGGCACCGATGCCAAATCCGAAAAGGACGATTGCCGGGTCCATACGAGTTGCCGCGCAGGATGGTTATCGACTTTCCTGACCTCCTTGGTCAGGAGCGCGGAGTGCGCCAGGATACCAAGATGCCTGCGAACGCAAGTGGATTCGCCACGGCAGGCACGTCGCCTGCCGGCCCCCCTGCGACGGGGGTCGGGATCTCGATTCGGGGGCTGGGACACCGCTACGGCGAGCTACGCACGATCGAGCGGCTCGACCTCGACCTGCCGGCACACGGAGTCCTTGGCCTGGTTGGTCCATCCGGCTGCGGCAAGTCGACCCTGCTGGAGCTGATCGTCGGCCTGCAGGAGCCGTCGACAGGAAGGATCGAGGTCGGCGAGGAGAGCGATCGACGCGCGCGACTCGCCCACTGCGCCTTCATGCCCCAACGCGACCTGTTGCTGCCCTGGCTCGCGGCAATCGACAACGCAGCTCTGGCGCTGCGCAACCGGGGCGTGAGACGCCGCGACGCGCGGGCCGAGGCGGGGCTGCTCTTTGAGCGTTTCGGGCTGGCCGGCTTCGAGCAGGCAAAGCCGGCCGAGCTCTCCGGCGGCATGCGCCAGCGGATCGCCTTCCTGCGCACGCTGGTCGCCGGCAAGCCGATCCTGGCGCTCGACGAGCCCTTTGCCTCGCTCGACGCGATCACACGAGCGGAGATGCAGGAGTGGCTCGCCGGTGCACTGAGCGCGGATCCACGCTCGGTTGTGCTCGTCACCCATGACGTCGAGGAGGCGCTCTACCTCTGCGACCGGGTCGCTGTGCTCTCAGCGCGTCCGGCGCGGCTGATCGAGGAGCTGCAGGCGCCGGCGCCACGCGCACCCGACCGCGACGAGGCGGTCACCGATCCGCAGTTCGTTGCAGTCCGCGAGCGAGCGCTGCGGGCCCTGCACAGGGGGTCGCAGTGAGATCCGTGTCGGGTTTCCGTCGGCATGCGGTGGGAGGGCGACACGGCGAGTGAAGCGCTGGCTCCTCCCCACCCTCCTGATCGCCGGGCTGGTCGGCGCCTGGCAGCTCGCCGCCAGCACGGGGGCGCTGGCCGATCTGCTCGATCTCGAGCCGTTCCTCGTGCCCTCCCCGGCCGAAATCGCCGAGGCACTTTGGGAGAGCCGTTCGCTGCTCGCCGAAGACGCCTGGGTGACGCTGCGAGAGATGCTGCTCGGGCTGGCCTGCGCGCTGCTCCTCGGCGTCGGCTTTGCCGTTGCCATGCACCTCTCCGAGACGCTGCGGCTGGCGGTCTACCCGCTGATCATCACCTCGCAGACGATCCCGGTTCTGGCCATCGCGCCGATCCTCGTCGTCTGGCTCGGCTTCGGCATCGCGCCCAAGCTCTGGGTGATCGCCCTGATCTGCTTCTTCCCGATCACCGTCAACACGCTCGACGGCCTGCGCTCCGTCGATCCCGAGGCGAGGAAGATGATGCGCACTCTCGACGCTTCCCGGAGGCAGATCCTTTGGCGAGTGGAGGCGCCCGCGGCGCTGCCCTCCTTCTTCAGCGGCGCAAAGGTGGCCGTTGCCGTCGCGGCGATAGGCGCGGTCTTCGCCGAGTGGGTCGGATCGGACTCAGGCCTCGGCCACCTGATCCTCGTCGACAACGCCCAGCTGGAGACGGCGCGCCTCTTCGCGGCCGTCGTCGTCCTCTCGGCGATGACCCTGGCGCTCTTCGCCCTCCTGGCCATCGCCGAGCATCGCATCGTCACTTGGCGATAGAAAGCAGGGGATGAAGCTCACCTCGATCCGGGCGGTCGCCCTCGCCACGACCCTGCTCGCCCTCGCTCTCGGCCTCAGCGCCTGCGGCGAGAAGAGCGAGGAGGTGAGCGGCCAGGCGGACCCGCTCAGCCTCACACTCGACTTCTACCCAAACCCCGATCACGCCGGGATCTACATGGCGGAGAAGCTCGGCTACTTCGAGGAAGCGGGGCTCGACGTCAAGATCCAGACGCCGTCGGACCCAGCCGCCCCGATCAAGCTGCTCGCCGCCGACCGCACCGACCTGGCGATCTCCTATGAGCCAGAGGTCCTTCTCGCCCACGAGAAGGGGCTTGACGTCACGGCAGTCGGCGCGCTTGTAAACCGGCCCCTCACCTCGATGATCTGGCTGAAGAAGTCAGGCATCGAGGGCGTCGCGGACCTGCGAGGCAAGACGATCGCCACCGCCGGCATCCCCTACCAGGACGCCTACCTGGAGACGATCCTCGCCCGTGCCGATCTGACGCCGGCCGACGTGCAGGCTGTCAACGTCGGCTTCGGGCTACTGCCGGCGATCGTCGGCGGTCGGGCCCAGGCAATGCTGGGCGGCTTTCGCAACGTCGAGGGCGTCGACCTGCGCTTGCGCGGCAAAGAGCCGGTGGTCACCCCGGTCGACCAGCTCGGCGTCCCCCGATACGACGAGCTTGTCCTCGTCGCCCGCGGCGAGCGGCTGGCGCAGGATCCAAAGCCGATCCAGCTCTTCCTTGCCGCGCTGGCGCGCGGCACGACGGCCGCGGCAAACAGCCCCAGGGCGACGACCAAAACGCTGCTCGAAGCGAACCCGGACCTCGACCCGAAGCTGACCAGGGCCGAGGTGGCTGCGACCCTGCCCCTGCTCGACCCGCCGCGCAACGGCCGGCCCTACGGCTACATGGACGCCGGTCGCTGGGTCGAGTTCGCCGGCTGGATGCGCGACAACGGGCTGATCTCGACTCTGCCGGCGCCCTCGGCAGTGCTGAGCAACGCCTACCTGCCTGGCGAGATTCCCGACGAGTAGAGCGGCACGCCCTCGCTGAGCATCGCCGAGATCTTCTCCGGCGGCAGGGCGCGGGAGAAGAAGTGACCCTGGGCGTAGTCGCAGCCGAGTCGGCTCAGCTCGGAGAGCTGCGGCTCGTTCTCGACTCCCTCGGCGATCACGTCGAGTGAGAGCGCCCGAGCCATACCGATGATCGCCTCGACGATCGCCGTGCGCTCCTGTTCGACACCGAGCGCGTCGACGAAGGAACGGTCGATCTTCAGGGCGTCGAAGGGAAAGCGGTTGAGGTAAGCGAGTGAGGAGTAACCGGTGCCGAAGTCGTCGAGGACAAGGCCGACACCGATCTCGCTGAGCGCCTCGAGCGCGCCCAAGGCGTTCGCCGACTCCTCGACCAGGACGCTCTCGGTGATCTCGAGACGCAGGTGCACCGGATCGAGCCCAGTGCTGGTGAGGATCTCGGAGATCGAGGCGGCCAGATCGCGATGGGTCACCTGGCGGGCGGAGAGGTTGACCGAGACGTCGAAGGGCCGCTGATCGGGGCGCAGCTCATGCCACTCGAGCACCTGACGGCAGGCGCTCTCCTGGACCCAGCGCCCGATCGGCTCGATCAAGCCGCTGTCCTCGGCGATCGGCACGAACTCGCCAGGTTCGAGCAGGCCACGCTCCGGGTGGCGCCAGCGGACGAGCGCCTCAAGGCCGGTGATCTCGCCGCTGCGCAGGGCGAGCAGCGGCTGGTAGTGAAGCTCCAGCTCGTGGCGCTCGAGTGCCTGGCGCAGCTCGCGCTCGACCTCGAGCCGGCGCAGCGCCCGGGCACGCATCTCGGCGTCGAAGAGCTCGCAGCGGGCGCGCCCGCGTTCCTTGGCCCGGTACATCGCAGCGTCGGCGTCGCGAATCAGCATGTCGGCGTCGATTGGCTCATGGGTCGAGGGGCGGGCGACGGCAATGCCGACGCTGGCGCTGACGAAGTGGTCGACGCCCCCCATCGCGTAGGGCTCGGCGAAGGCGGCCGCGATGCGGTCGGCGATCGCCACCGCCTCGTCTTCGTCGGCGAGGCGGTCGACGAGGATGCCGAACTCGTCGCCGCCGAAGCGGGCGACGATGTCGCCGGGGCGCAGGTGGGCGCGCAGTCGGGGAGCGACGGCGCAGAGCAGCTCGTCGCCGGCATGGTGGCCCATGCTGTCGTTGATCAGCTTGAAGTTGTCGAGGTCGAGGAAGAGGATGCCCACCGGGGAGCCGGAGACGGTGCTGCGCTTGAGCGCGTCGTTGAGCGAGTCGACGAAGCTGGGCCGGTTGGGCAGGCCGGTGAGCGGATCGTGGAGGACGCGATGGCGCAGCGCCTGGTCTGAGGCATGGCGCTCGATCGCGTCGGCTAGCACGTTGGCCAAGGCCTGGACGAAGTGCACGTCGTGAGGTGTGAAGCGGTTTTGCTCAGTCGAGTGGATGTCGAGCACGCCGAAGGGCTGCTGCTTGCCGTCGATCAACACCGCGAGGCTGCTGCGGATGCCCAAGACGCGCAGGGCAGGCGGCATCGAGAAGCGCCGCTCTGTGTCCCAGTCGTCGACGATCACGTGCAGGCGCGAGTCGAGCGCCGCGCCGGCGTGCGAATCGCGAGCGGCAGAAGCGCGGGCCGAGCCGACCACGCGGTCCTCGAGCCCGGCACGCAGGCCGAGGCGGCGGCCGTCGCGGCCGATCTCCCAGATGCAGGCCGCGGTCACGCCCTCGATCTCGCCCATCAGCGCGACCGCCTCACGCATCAGCAGGTCGGGATCGCCATCCTTCAGCGCCCGGCCGCCGAGGCGGGCGACAGCGGCCTGCTGCGCCGCAGCCCGCTGTGCCTCCTGCTCGGCTGCCTTGCGCTCGGTGATGTCGTAGAGGACACCGTGCCAGACCGGTGTGCCGCCCTCGTCGGGCTCGAGCACCGCCTCGTCGAGGATCCAGACAGTGCGGCCATCGCGGGTGATCATCCGGTAGTCGACCGGCGGCGGGTTGCGGGTGCCGATCATCTTGCGCGTCTCCTGAGAGAGGGCGCGCTCACGATCCTCGGGATGCAGCAGCCTTGCCCAGAGCCCGGGGTCGGCCAACCATTCCTCCGGCGTGTAACCAAGGATCTCCTCGACCTGGGGGCTGACGTAGCGCCAGCGGCCCTCCTCGCCCAGCTCGGAGGCGTAGACGATTGCCGGCAGGCGCTCGACCAAGCGACGGTAGTCCTCTCCGCCGGCCGAGATCTGGTCGAGGAACTCGTTGACTCGTTTCTCGGGCCAGCCCCCGCCCCGTGTCGACTGCATGTCCGCCTTATCGGCGGATCGACGCCCAGCTTTACACGAGGGTGGCCCAAGCCGCAGCGAGTCCGCGGAAGGGGGCGTAGGGCGCGTAGAACTCCTCCACCTCCTCGACGGTCGCGCGACGGCCGAGCCGGGCAAGGCGACCGACCTGCTTGATGTACATCAGGTCCCCGGCGGGCAGCGAGTCCGGATCGCCGCGACCGAAGAGGCCGAGGCACTGCACGGTCCAGGGCCCGATCTCACGAACCCCGAGCAGCCTCCGATCGGCGCGCGCCTCCGCCGGGTCACAACGGCCGGCAGCGATATCGCCGGCGATCGCGCGCAGGGCGATCGCGCGCTTCAGCGCCAGGCCCATCGACTCGAGTTCGGCCGGCGCCCTGCCGGCAATCAGCTGCGGCGTCGGAACGTCGCGCAGGCCCCCGCGACCGGGGCCGAGACGCAGACCCCAGCGCCCGACCATGCGTCGCTGGATGCGAGCGGCACGGCCGGTCTCGATCAGTTGCTTGACGACTGCCCAGACAAGGGCCTCCCAGGGCCACGGTCGACGGCGCAGACGCAGATGCGGCCTGCGCCGCAGCAGAGGCCCCAGCAGGGCGTCGTGGCGAAAGCGTGCGTAGAACTCAGTCAGATCGTCGTCGACGCCGAGTGCGAAGCGCATACGCTCGAGGGCAACCTCGAGCTCGGCGTCGCCAGCCTCCTCCAGCGAAACGGTGGCCGCAGGTCCCGGCGTGGCGATCGCCGCCGGGTCCAGAGACTCGGCCCGCAGCACAATGCGTTGCCGGCCCGGTTCCCAGGCACGCACCAGAACGGGACTGCCGTTGACGTGCAGAAGACGGGTTGCGACGCCGCCCCTGACCCGCATCACCCCATCCTCGCCGCCATGAGCGGGCAGGCGATACGGAGATGGAGGATGTACTTCTACCTCGAGGCTCACCTGCCGAGCAGGTGAACGTCGACCAGGAAGGAACGGCTGGCGACGACGTTGGAGGGTCGCTCGCGACGCAGGCGTCGCGGGTTGCGCTTGCGGGTTGCGACGGCGCCAACGGCACGCACAGCGGCGACCGTGGCAGCGCCGGCGAGCACCCCTCCGGCAGCGGCGATCGCCGCAGTCTTCGCCTCGTTGCGCACGGCGAGCGCGCCTGGCTCCTCGCGAGGCAGGACTCGAACCGGGACCACCTCCAACTCCATATCGCTCACCCCATCGACTGTAGCGATGGTGGCGGCGAGGAGCCGGCGGCACCCCGCACCTTGCGCAGAACTACAGCTGCTTCTCGAAGACCCGGTACTTCTTGACCACCCGGCCGCCCATCCCCTCCATCGCCCGGTTCATCGGTCCATTGGTCTCGAGGATCCAGCCCATCTCGCCGCCTTCGATCGTGCCGGGCTTCTGCGCCGTCTCCAGGTGCTTGAGGTAGAGGCCAGCAGCGACGCCGCTGTGCCGGTAGGCGTGCTTGACGCCAAGCGCGAAGACGCGCAGCTGATCGATTTTGCGCTTGGCGAGCAGGAACCTCGCCCAGCCGAAGGGCAGCAGGCGGCCGTGCAGCCCGGCAAGCGCCTGGTTGATGTCGGGCAGGGTGAGCGCCGCGCCAACCGGCTCGCCGTCCTTCTCGGCGATGTACGCCCAGTCCTCGTCGAGCACCTGCTTGAGCAGCTTGGCGTGAAACTCGATCTCCGCATCGCTGGCCGGGACGAAGCCCCAGTTGTCGCCCCAGGCCTCGTTGTAAACCTCGCTGAAGGCCCGCATCTCATTCGCCAGATTGCCCAGGCTGATGTTGCGGATCCTCACGCCTTCCTCGCGCAGGGCCTTCTCGGCCGCGGCATGGATTGCCGGATCGAAGCGCTCGCCCTCCTTGAGGTCGCCGAACTGCAGCTCCCACATCAGCAGGTCCATCGCCTTGGCGAAGCCGTTCGCCTCGATCAGCCCCTTGTAGAAGGGCGGATGCCAGTTCTCGAGGATCATCGGCCGCCGCTCGAAGCCCTCGATCAGGACGCCGATCTCGTCGTTGGTGGTGAAGTCCATCGGCCCGAGCAGGCGGCCGCGCCCCCTCCCCCGCGCCCACTCGGCTGCCGCCTCGAGCAGAGCCGCCGCGACCTCGGGGTCCTCGGCGGTCTCGAAGAAGCCGAACATCGCGTCGCTGCCGCCCTGGAACTCGTCCCAGCGCCGGTCGATCTGCGCGGTGATGCGGCCCAGCGGCTCACCATCGCGTTCGGCCAGGAAGTACTCGGCTTCGGCGTGCTCGAAGAAGGGATTCTTGGCGCGGTCGAGGAACTGCATCCGCTCGAAGATCAGCGGCGCAACCCACTGGGGGCGATCGCGGTGCAGCGCGAAAGGAACCTTGACGAAGCGCTTCAGCTCGCGGCGGTTGCCGACCGGGCGAATGGTCACGCTTGCCATGAGGTCCGCAACCTACACTTCGGTCGATGGGTGAGACCGCCAAGGCTCCGGTCGACGTCTTCGAGAAGGCCCGCAACCACGACCGGCTCGAGCAGCTGGAGGCGGCCAAGCAGCACGACCTCCTCCCCTACTTTCGCCTGCTCACCTCGCAGGCGGGACCCGTCGTCGAGATGGAGGGGCGCAAGACGATCATGCTCGGCTCCAACAACTACCTCGGCCTGACCGGAGATAGCCGGGTCAAGGGGGCCGCGCGCGATGCGCTCGAGACCTACGGCACGGGCGTGACCGGCTCGCGCCTGTTGAACGGAACGACGCCGCTGCACGTCGAGCTCGAGCGCGAGCTGGCCGAGTGGATGGGGAGCGAGGACGCAATCGTCTTCAGCACTGGCTACCAGGCCAACCTGGGAACGATCGGGACGATTCTCGAGCCCGGCGACACGGTGATCGTCGACTCCGGCGACCATGCCTCGATCCTCGACGGCTGTCGGCTCTCCGGCGCCAAGCTGCGCCCCTTCCGCCACAACCGCATGGACAAGCTCGAGAAGATGCTGCAGCGGGCGGCCGAGGACGGCGGCGGCGTGCTGGTTGTGGTCGACGGCGTCTTCTCGATGGAGGGCGACGTCTGTGACCTGCCGCGGGCCGTCGAGCTCTGCCAGGCCTACGGCGCTCGGCTGATGGTCGACGAGGCGCACGGCGCCGGGGTGCTCGGGGCACGCGGGGCCGGGGCCTGCGAGCTGTTTGGGCTCGAGCAGGCGGTCGACCTGCGGATGGGCACCTTCTCCAAGAGCCTCGCCTCCTGCGGGGGCTTCGTCGCGGGCCCCGCCGACGTGATCGAGTACCTGCGCATCTCCTCGCGCTCCTTCGTCTTCAGCGCCTCGGCAGTCCCCGCTGCAGTCGGCGCAGCACTGGCCGCCCTGCGGGCGATTCGCTCCGATGGACCACGACTATTCGAGAGCCTGCTCGCCAATGCCGAGTACCTGCGGGAGGGGCTGCGCCAGCTCGGCCTCAAGGTCGTCGAGCCGGGCACGCTGCCCAACGGCGCGATCGCCACCACCCCCGTCGTGCCGGTCCTCGTCGGCGACGACTGGCAAGCGGTGCTGCTCTGGAAGGCGCTCTTCGAGGCCGGCGTCTACACCAACGTCGCAATCCACCCCGCCGTTCCGCCGGGCGGCGCGCTGCTGCGCACCAGCCTGATGGCGACCCACGAGCGCGAGCAACTCGACGAAGCCCTGGCGACGATCGCCCGGGTGATCGAAGAGTTCCCGGACCTACCCCGCTCGGGGTAGTTTCGGTCGCGCCCGCCAAACCGAACAGGGCGGCCACAAGGAAAAAGATGCTCTTAGCGGGTGGCCCGGCGGCACTCGGGTTTGCCCAGGGTTGACGCTCGCCGTCTCGCCGCATAGCTTGCCCCAGTGCCGTTCGCCTCCCGGGGCAGGGACGCGGTGGTGGAGGACTCAACTCAACCAGGCCGAGGCTAGATGCCTTCGGTTCGGCGCCCAGAGCTACCCCAGTTAATCGACCCCCGAGGGAGGAGTCCCAGTGGACGCTGCAACGATCGCCCCTGTTCAGACGACCGCATCTTCCGTCCAGACACCCCAGCACATGCAGGCGCTTGCCCGGGCCAACCGGGTGCGGCTCGCCCGGGCGGAGCTGAAGCGATCGATCGCACGTGGGGAGGTCGAGGCCGCTGACGTGATTCGGGAGTGCCCCTGGGAGACGGAGAGCATGACCCTGGCCGAGCTGCTGACCAGCCAGCGCCGTTGGGGCCGCACCCGGGCCCGTAAGTTCCTCCTCTCCCTCGCCCTCAACGAGAACAAGCGGCTTGGCACCCTCACCTCCCGCCAGCGCATCCTGCTCTCCACCGAGCTGGCTTCCAGAGAGTCGATTCTCGTCTGACTGGGGCCGTCAGCCGCCGAGGCGGCCAATGCGAAACGAGAGACCGCCGGAAGCGCTCTGGAACTTGCGGCGCAAGACGTAAAAGGCCACGCTGAAGGCGACCGCCCCCAATCCCAGGCAGATTGCCAGGATCAGGCCGGC
>Ga0157306_10000020_pt1 | contig 29303 bp, 26 predicted proteins | sample NitcycUS163409C2_FD_108391 | JGI IMG/M metagenome (GOLD analysis project Ga0157306, IMG submission 108391) | Soil microbial communities from Arlington Agricultural Research Station in Wisconsin, USA - Nitrogen cycling UWRJ-S163-409C-2 | ecosystem: Environmental > Terrestrial > Soil >...
AGCCGGCTCGCGCTGCCGGCTGGCGCCGGCCGCCCGCGGCCTCCACGCCTACTCCGAGACGATGGGAGCCAGGACGGCGCGCAAGTACGAGATGACCGGCTGGAGCCGTGGCTACCTGCTGCGCGTCTACGGCTTTGCCGGCCGGCCGGCACTGCTCGCCCGCGCCCTCGCCGTCGAGGCGGCGATCTGCGCCGGACAGCTCGCCTCACAGCGAACCCTGCGTGGCCTGCGCGGCCGGCTGCGAGGTTGGCGCGACGCCCGCGAGGTGCCCCAACGCGAGCTTCCCGCCGACGGCCTCAGCGAGATGTCGCTCGCCGAGGCGCTCGCCCTGCGCCGGCGCCGCCACCGGACCTGAGCGGCGGATAGCATCGCCGGATGGCCAACGCCAGAGGCAAGAGCCTCGTCAAGGCGGCGCTGCGCAAGACGGGCTTCGAGCTGCAGCGCTTCGACCCCGAGGGGAGCTACGCGAAGCAGCGTCAGCGCCTGCTCGACGCGCTGAGCATCGACACCGTGCTCGACGTCGGCGCCCACGCCGGCGAGTTCGGTCAGGCGCTGCGCCATGGAGGCTATGGACAGCGAATCCTCTCCTTCGAGCCCCAGGCCGCAATGTTCGAGAGGCTTCGCCAGACGGCAGCCGCCGATCCGCTGTGGGAGTGCCGGAACAAGGCCGTGGGAGCCGTCGCAGGCAGCATTGATCTGCATATATCCGGCAACGACGGCTTCAGCAGCTCGATCCGTCAGATGGCAGCGATCCACGAGCAGGCCGAGCCGATCTCTTCGTACGTCGGCTCCGAAACGGTGGAGGTGATCACCCTCGACGAAGCATTTGGGAGCCCCGAGAACGCCGGTCGCCGCAGGTTGATGCTCAAGGCGGATACGCAGGGCTACGAGGCAGAGGTGCTGGAAGGCGCCAGCGCCACGCTTCGAGACTGCCAGCTGGTCGAACTGGAGCTCGTGCTGGTCGAGCTCTACGACGGCCAGGCGCTGTTCCCGGAGCTGGTCGAGCGCATGCGTGACCACGGCTTGCTGCTCACCGCGGTCGAGTCTGGATTCAGGGACCCGCGAACGTCGGAGCTACTTCAGATCGACGGCCTCTTCGTCCGCGCCGATCGCGGCTGAATCGCCCTCTCGCACGATCCCGATCATCCCCTTCTGCGCGGCTGACTCAAGCGCCGATATCGCCCTATCGCCTCGCGCTACGAAGGCGGACCCCCGCCGCGAACCCGTCTCCTCAGAGGGTGGGGCCGTGGGATAGGCAAGTAGGGCATCAGCGGGAAGGTCGATCCCTGCAGCCGAGAGCGGTATCCCCGCATAGATGTCGTAGCCGTAGCCAGGCGCTCCCGGGACGTGGAAGTCATCGATCACCGCGACGACCTCCTCCCAGTTGCCGAAGAGACAATCGAGCTCTTCGGCGAGCGGAACCCGCTCCTCCCAGTGGGCGTCCAGATAGGCCATCGGTCGCTCGACGGCGCCCTTGTCTGCCAGGTGCTGGATCCCGGCAACCGAATCGCCGCAGATCATGGTCACGTTCTCCGCCCTGCGCAGCGCCCGGCGCGCAACCGCTTGAAAGCCGGGGTTGACCTCGACGGTGTACGTATCGAGACCGAAGCCGGAGAGATACTTGGTCGTCGACGCGACGAACGTGCCCGTCTCGACGAACGCGGTCGGCGAGAACTGCTCGACCAGCAGCTCGAAGGCCTCGCGCCGCAGCACCTGACCGTTGAACGGCTCGCTGAAGCCCGGCCAAGGAGGGTTCCGGCTCCAACGCAGGCGTCGCAGGAGAGCCTTACGGCCCTTGACCGCCTCCACCAGTTGCTGCGGGCCGGTGCGTGGCTCGAGCCGTTCGACGATCATCGGCCCGAAACCCTACCCATGAGGGCGACGGGGCCCTTCGGTGGCCATTCGTCGGGCCTGCTCGAACCGTAAGATGCCGAGCCGATGCCTTTGGCAGGTTCAAGCAAACCGGTGCTCGTCACCGGCGGCGGCGGCTTCATCGGCGGGCATCTCGTCGCCGAGCTCCTGCGCCAGGGGCGCGAGGTGCGCTCGGTCGACTGCAAGCCGCTCGGGGAGTGGCACCAGACCTTCGAGGACGCCGACAACCGCGTCCTCGACGTCTCCCTGCTGGAGGCGGCCCAGGAGGCGGTCGATGGCGTCGGCGAGGTCTTCAACCTCGCCGCCGACATGGGCGGCATGGGCTTCATCGAGGGCAACAAGGCCCTCTGCATGCTCTCCGTGCTGCCTTCGACCCACGTCCTGATCGCAGCCCGCGACGCTGGCGTGGAGCGCTTCTTCTACTCCTCCTCGGCCTGTGTCTACGCGGCCGAGAAGCAGGAGACGCCCGAGGTCCCCGCGCTGCGCGAGGCCGACGCCTACCCGGCGATGCCGGAGGACGGCTACGGCTGGGAGAAGCTCTTCAGCGAGCGCATGTGCCGTCACTTCATGGAGGACTTCGGCCTCGAGACCCGCGTCGCCCGCTACCACAACGTCTACGGCCCGGAGGGGACCTGGACCGGCGGCCGCGAGAAGGCACCGGCGGCGATCTGCCGCAAGGTGGCCGAAGCGGCGCTGAGCGGCAGCGGCCAGATCGAGATCTGGGGCGACGGCAAGCAGACCCGCAGCTTCATGTACATCGACGACTGCGTGCAGGGCACGCTGACGATCGCCGCGGGGCCGCGGATCGACCCGATCAACCTGGGCAGCTCCGAGCTGGTCACGATCGACAGCCTGGTCGACATCGTCGAGGGCATCGCTGGCGTGAAGCTCAAGCGCAGCTACAAGCTCGACGCGCCGCAGGGGGTGCGGGGTCGCAACAGCGACAACACGCTGATCGAGCAGACCTATGGCTGGCAGCCATCGATCTCTCTGCGCGAGGGGCTCGAGAAGACCTATGCCTGGGTCCATCGGCAGGTGGAGCGCGAGCTGGCGAGAAACGCCGCCTGAATGAACTACGAGCGTCTCTACGCATACCGCTTCCGCGACATCGACCAGAGCGCCCGCCTGCGGGTCTGGGAGGAGATCGCCCCCCATGTCCACGGCCTGATGGGCTCGCCCGAGACGGTGCTCGACGCGGCCGCGGGGCGGGGAGAGTTCATCTGCTCGATACCGGCCGCTGAGCGCTGGGCGGTCGACGAGGTCGCCTATCCGGAGGCGGAGGGCGATGCGGGCGTCAAGGTCGTGACCGCGAAGATCATGGACGCCGAGCTGCCCAGCGAGCACTTCGACGGGGTCTTCGCCTCCAACTTCCTCGAGCACCTGCATGACCAGGAGGCGATCTCCCAGTTCCTCGAACGGATGCGCGGGGCGATGAAGGCCGGCGGCCGGATCGCGATCATGGGGCCGAACTACCGCTACTGCGCCAAGGAGTACTGGGACTGCGCCGACCACTACGTGGCGCTGACCCACGTGGCGATCGCCGAGCATCTCTACGCGGCGGGGTTCGAGCCCGAACGGATCGTCCCCCGCTACCTGCCCTACTCCTTCCGCGGCATCCTGCCGCCCTCGCCGCGACTCACCGGCCTCTACCTGCGCACGCCCCTCGCCTGGAAGCTGCTCGGCAAGCAGTTCCTGGTGATCGGCCGCCGCTGAGCTGTGCGGGTCCTGATCACCGGGGGCGCTGGGTTCGTCGGCGGCAACCTCGCGGTCGCCCTCGCCGAGCGCCATCCCGAGTGGCAGGTCGTCGCTCTCGACAACCTGATGCGGCGCGGCTCGGAGCTCAACCTGCCGCGCCTGCGCGAGGCCGGGATCGAGTTCGTCCACGGCGACGTGCGCGAGCCGGCCGACCTGGGCGGGGCAGGTGCCTTCGAAGCGATCGTCGAGTGCTCGGCCGAGCCCTCGGTCCTGGCCGGCTTCGCCGACACCTCCTACTCGGTTCAGACCAACCTGCTCGGCGCCTTCAACTGCCTCGAGCGAGCGCGGGCCGAGGGGGCCTTCCTCGTCTTCCTCTCGACCAGCCGCGTCTACCCGGTGGACCCCCAGCTGGGGCTGGAGCTGGAGGAGGCGGAGACGCGTTTCGAGCTGGCCGCCGAGCAGCCGGTCGCCGGGGCCAGCTCGGCGGGCATCGCTGAGGACTTCCCGATGGCGGGAGCGCGGACCCTCTACGGAGCCACCAAGCTCTCCGCCGAGCACCTGATCGAGGAGTACGCCGAGGCCTTCGACCTGCGCGCCGTGACCAACCGCTGCGGCGTCGTCGCCGGACCCTGGCAGATGGGCAAGGTCGACCAGGGGGTCTTCTCCTGGTGGCTGCTCAGCCACCTCTTCGACCGCCCGCTCTCCTACATCGGCTACGGCGGCTCGGGCAAGCAGGTGCGCGACCTGCTCCACGTCGACGACTTGGTCGACCTGGTCGACCTGCAGCTCGGCGATCCCGAGTCCTGGAGCGGCGTCACCGCCAACGTCGGCGGCGGTCGCGAGGGCAGCCTCTCGCTGCTGGAGACGACCGAGATCTGCCGCGAGCTGACCGGCAACGAGGTGCCGATCGGCGCCGAGAGCGAGACCCGATCCGGCGACGTTCCCGTCTACCTGAGCGACTGCGCGCTGCTGCATTCTCTAACCTCGTGGCGCCCGAGTCGCGGCCCACGCGACGTCCTCGCCGATCTGCTCGCCTGGTCGGCCGCGCACGAGGACGAGCTGCGCGCGGCGCTGGGTTTCGAGCGATAGCCAGAGGAAACACGGATAGCGATGCCAAAGGCGATAGTCACAGGGTCCGGCGGGTTGATCGGCTCCGAGTCGGTCACCAGGCTGGTCGAGGCCGGCTACGACGCGATCGGAATCGAGAACGACACCCGCGCCGTCCTCTTCGGCCCCGAGGCCTCGACCGCCCAGGTCACCGAGCGGCTCAACCGCGAGCTCGCCGAGTTCCGCACGGCCGACCTCGACATCCGCGACGCGGAGGGCATCGACCGCGTCTTCGCCGAGGCTGGCAAGCAGATCGAGCTCGTCGTCCACACCGCCGCGCAGCCCTCGCACGACTGGGCGGCAAGCGATCCGCAGGCGGACTTCGGGATAAACGCCAACGGCACGCTCAACCTGCTCGAGGCGACCCGCCAGCACTGCCCCGAGGCGACCTTCGTCTTCACCTCGACCAACAAGGTCTATGGCGATACCCCCAACCACCTGCCGCTGGAAGAGCTCGAGACGCGGCTCGAGCTGCCGGAGGACCACCGGTGGTTCGGCGGCATCGACACGACGATGTCGATCGACTCGACCCTGCACTCGCTCTTCGGCGCCTCCAAGGCGGCCGCCGACCTGCTCGTGCAGGAGTACGGGCGCTACTTCGAGATGCCCACCGTCTGCTTCCGCGGCGGCTGCCTCACCGGCCCCAACCACGCCGGCGCGCAGCTGCACGGCTTCCTCGCCTACCTGATGAAGTGCACGGTCACCGGCGACCCCTACACGGTCTTCGGCTACGAGGGCAAGCAGGTGCGCGACAACGTGCACAGCGCCGACCTCGTCGACGCCTTCCTGCTCTTCCACGAGAGCCCTCGCGCCGCGGCGGTCTACAACATCGGCGGCGGTCGCGAGAACGCCTGCTCGATGCTGGAGGCGATCTCCCTCTGCGAGCGGATCGCCGAGCGCGACCTGCGTTGGGAGATGAGCGACCAAGCGCGGATCGGCGACCACCGCTGGTGGATCAGCGACCTCGACCAGTTCGGTGACGATTACGGCGGCTGGCGCCCGAAGCGCGACCTGGAGACGATCCTGCGGGAGATTTACGAGGCCAACGCCGAGCGCTGGGCCTCGACCCCGGCATGAAGCTCTCCGTCGTCATCCCCGCCCACAACGAGGAGGGAACGGTCGCGGAGACCGTCGAAGGGCTCGTCGCGACGCTCTCGCGCGAGGGCATCGAGCATGAGCTGATCGTCGTCGACGACTCGAGCACCGACCGCACCGCGGCAACGGTCGAGCAGATCAGCGCCGAGCACCCCCAGGTGCGCTGTCTGCCCTCGCCATACCCCAACGGCTTCGGCTTCGCGGTGCGGGCCGGGCTCGAGGCATTCGAGGGGGACGCGGTGGCGATCGTGATGGCCGACGGCTCGGACAGCCCGCAGGATCTGGTCTCCTACCAGCGGCTGCTCGAAGAGGGCTACGAGTGCGCCTTCGGATCGCGCTTCCTCCACGACTCGAACGTTGTCGACTACCCGCGCTCGAAGCTGATCATGAACAGGATCGTCAACCTCGGCATCCGCGTTCTCTTTCGTCACGGGTACAACGACACGACCAACGCCTTCAAGGCTTACCGGCGCGAGGTGATCGAGAACGTCAAACCGTTCCTCTCGCATCACTTCAACCTCACGGTCGAGCTGCCGCTGAAGGCTGTCGTGCGCGGCTACAGCTACGGGATCGTGCCGATCTCCTGGACCAATCGCAAGGCCGGTGTCTCCAAGCTCGCGCTCAACGAGATGGGCAGCCGCTACCTCTTCATCGTCCTCTATGTCTTCTTGGAGCACCACCTAAGCCGTGGCGACTACCGGCGCGATGGCCGACCCGCCGTCCGCCCCAGAGGCATCTGGCGTGCTGGGCGGACCCGAAGCCTGCGACGTTGACCCAGGCCGCGACTAGCGCCGCTTGAGCTGGAAATCCGTCGTGTTCCCCGGCGTGATCGGCTCCTGGTTGCCCGCGGCATCGATTGCCAGCGAACCTGCCAGATAACGCCCCGGAGGGAGCGCCACCTTGGCGGCATAGTCGAAGCTCGCAAAGCCATGTGCAGAAAGGAGGATTCGCCGTTGGCAGTCCCGCAGCCGCGACAAGCGGCCATTCGAACGCAGGAACCTGCAGCGGGCGCCGCGGTGGGTCGCGACGTATACAAAGACCCGAGATATGCCAACGACACTAGGACAACTGCGTTCGTCTCCTGCGCGTCCGTGCAGCTGCAGCCACGACCTGTGTACTTCGACGCCACCAGGTCGTAGAGAGCTGCGCGGTGGCATTGGGTCAACGCAGGCGAGCGTAAGGTTGGCCTCGATGTCGTCCGGCTGAGGATGTGCGTAGACGGCCGTGAGGGTCTTGTCTTCTTCCGCTTCGAATGAGTAGACGGGCACCGGATGAGTGAAGCTCCCGTCATCCCAGGAGAGAAAGGTCGCAAAGCTGCTCCCAAGCTGAACGGAGGAGGGTGCGCTGGCCTGTACACGCGAGCCGCGTATCACCTGGCGGGAGAACGGCGCAGCGGCCGAGACCGCTCCGAGCCCAAGCCGCACTCCGGGAGGCTCCGAGCGCAAGTCGATACGCGCGGTGCTGGGGTCGATCTCGATCTCGTCGCTGCCTTGAAGACCACCGGAGTCGCGGGCCGTCAGTCGCAACCGCAAACTTGCCGGGAATTCATGGCTTGGCCCGACGATTTGCCCATTTGCCCCGCTCGTTTTGCTGACGAAGTGCTCATGACATGCAGAAGAGCAGTGATCGAGGATCACGGACCAGATCAGTGCTGGCCCGGCCAGCGGACCATCCTCGGCATCGGTCCCCGCACCGATGAGCTCGATCGACTCGCCGGCACGCCAGCGCATCTCTGCCAGGGGAGCGAGAATGGTCGCCGTCGGGCGTGTGTTGCCAGCGTGGATCGTCGTCGAAGCGGTGTCGTGGAGCTCGCCGTCGGCGACCCGAACACTGACCATCCGGTCACCGATCTCCTCAAACGTAATCGCGGAGTGTGGGCCGAGTGCATCGTCGAATTCCCCGTCTTCGTCCAGATCCCACGTAAATTCAAGCTCAGCACCCTCCGGGTCCGACGAATTGCCGGCGTCCAGCTGCACGTCGAGCGGCACTGAACCCTCCGACGGTTCAGCGACAAGAACTGCCGTGGGAGGCAGATTTCCACTGGAGAAGCTGATCCGACGGATCTCGCCCGCAGCGATATCGGCGTAGAAAAGATCGCCGCCGGGCCCGGCCTGGAGGTCGACGGCACTACCGGCGTCCTGCTCGAAGACTGAAATCAGCGAGGGGTCGGGGTCGCCGTTCTCGCCGGCCTCGATTACCCATATGCATCGTCTTGCGTAGTCACCGAAGAAGAGTGCCCCCTCATATTTGTTGGGAAAGCCGCCCTCCACATAAAAGGCGATTGCCGAGATCGAAGAACCTTGATCCAACAAGCACCTCTCACCCTGAGTCACCGGTTTGCCAGAGGGATATGAGAAAACGGGGGCAGTCACCTGCTCAGGCATCCCATAGAGGTCGATGCAGAGGTTCAGACCGAGACCGGCAAAGACGGCCTGCGGACCCGGACCCTCGTAACAGGGCCAGCCCCCATTTGGGGGCAGCTGACCGAGGCGAGGCGGCTGGAACCTGTTTATCTCCTCCCAGCTGCTCCACCCGACGTCACCGACCCAGAGCTCGTCTGTACCCGGCTGAAGAGCGAAGCGAAAGGGATTGCGCAGGCCGTAGGCAATGATGCGGCGTAGGTTCTTGTCTTCCGCCTCGCCGTATGGGTTGTCGAGCAGGCCGTCTCCGGTGCTCGGATCGACGCGGATTATCGAGCCACTCAAGCCAAGCGGGTCGGAGGGAGTTCGGATGTCCTGGCTGCGCAGCGAGCCTCCCTCCGACGCAGGCGGCGAAAGGTCGGCGCCTACGCCTCCGGGCGGATCCCCGCACGGATTGAGCGGATCGCCCGCCTGCCCGTAGTCGGCTACAGCGGCGCTCGCTCCCTCTCCCGAGCTGGCGTACAGAGCACCCGTGGAGTCAAACGCGAGAGCGCCAATCGAGTGGCCCCAGAACTGCTGACACCAGTCTTCGACGAGGATTCTCTCGCTGCCGACCATCGAGGCGGGCCCGGCGGTAAGACGTGAGAGCCTCCCGCTGACGACGCAGCCATCGACAAAGCCGCCAGGCGGGCTCGGACAATCGTCGCCGCCTTTCCCGCTCCCCCAACGTGGCGCAATGCCTCCGATCTCGGCGTCGTGTGTGTAGAGGACGTAGACGTAGGGCTCGATCGGGAACCCCGGGTCGAGCGCCAAACCGAGCAGGCCGCGGTCGAAGTAGTCGTTGACCTGAAGGCGCAGATCGGCAAACACCGTCGGCTGGTTGTCGGCGAGTCCGTCGAAGACCTGAATCAGGCCGCTCTTCTCGGCTACGAAGACACGCCCGTCGGGAGAGAAGCGAACCGCTGTAGGCAACTCGAGCCCATCAAGGACCTCGGTGTCGGTAAATCCCGCTGGAAGCTCCGCTGCGGCAACTGGACCCGGAGCGACGATCGAGGCCAACAAGGCGACGGCGAAGGCGAGAGAAGCCCCAATCCTGGTCATGGAGCGTTTAAGGTCGCAGCCGCCCGCTAGTCAGGGCAACGAAGGAGCGCCAGGCCGGCTTCGGCTTGAAACGGGACCCTTGGCGAAAGAGGCCGACGGAGTCGCAGAAATTGCAGGCGCCCCGGATGTCCTTCCAGGAGAACCAGTAGGTGCCCTTGAGGTTGAGGCGATGGCGGTTGCCGATCAGGTAGCGGTAGGCGCCCCGCAGTTCTCGGGCCTGGCCCTGGATCCCCTGCTCGAAGGCGACGACGTTGGGATCGCTTTGGGAGCCCCAGCCCATCTCCGTGACGTAGAGCTGGGCACTCGGGTCCCGATTGTCGAGGACCACCTCGCGCAGGTCCTCGATCAGCAGTTCGAGGTCTTCGACGTGGAAGGAATATGGGTGCAGCGCCACTGCGTCAAAATAGCGTTGAATCCCAGGCGCACGGTAGAGGGCGTCGAGGAAGTCGGCCGCGTCCATGCCGCGCCTCCCCCCCTCGTCGGGATTGCCGAAGAGGCCGGTGAGGATCACCTGCGCCCGTGGGTCGACGGCCTTGATCGTCTGGTAGGTCGGCTTCAGCAGCCGTACATAGCGTTGTGGCGAGACCGGGAAGGCGAAGTAGAAGAAGTTGGCCTCGTTCCACACCTGCCAGGTGCGGATCGGCACCGGCCGCGCGATTACGGGAACGTAGTTGACCGCGGCAGCACCGCCCGGCGCCCGTTCGGACCAGAACTCACCGCCCGGCCCGTAACGCTCCACCGCCTCCCTGACGAACGCCTTCCACGCCCTGCGCGCGCGGCCGTTGTCGATCGGCATCGTCGTCGGCTTGCCCGCAATCCAGCGGGGAGTGCCATAGAGGAATGGCAGAATTTCAAGACCGCGGCGCGCGGCCGCTTCGACCGCGGGGTCGATGCTGCTCCAGTCGTAGCCGCTGTTGGCCCTCGCCTGCACGGTCGCCCAGTTGAAGGGCCAGCGCACGCTGCCGATCCTGGCGGCTTTCATGTAGGCGGTGTCGGTGTCGGTCAGTGCCGTCTGGGGCGCGATGCCGAAGAAGCTGCGGGGCAGCGCCTGGGCAGCGGCCGGGGCGATAAGCGCGGTGACAAGCGCCAGCAGGCAGGCGATGGTCTTGGCGGATCTCAAGGCGATTCCTTCTCGGACGGTGGCGGTGGGACCATTCCTAACACGGCCTGGCCGCCTCGGTAGCGCCGGCAAGCTAACTACTCAGTAGGACCCGCCCAGCTTGCGATGATCCCAGCTGGCGACTCGGACTGGCTTGAAGTGGATCGCAACCCGCTTCGGCGCCTGCGCTTCGAGCGCCGCCTTGGCGTCGCCCTCGACCGAGGAGATGCCCTCGGCATAGCGCAGGGTCAGCTCTTCGGCAAAGGCGAGCACTGTCCGCGAGTCGCGGTGGATCCGGGCCTCGGCCTCGATCATCGCGCCGCGCAGCTCGCCGTACTCGTGCCCAGTCTCGAGCAGCAGCGTCGCCCGCGGATCGCGCTCCAGGTTGCGCACCTTCTGCGACTTGGCGTAGGTCCAGATCCAGATCTCGCCATCGCGGGGCACGAACCACATCGGCATCGCGTGCGGCCAGCCGCGCGGACCATGACTGGTGACGATCGCAATCCGCTCCTCCGCGAGCAGCTCGAGCAACTCCCCCTCACTCAGCTTGATCTGGTCGCGGCGACTCACGGTCGGGGAGACTGCCTGATCTGCGCGCGGCGAGCGTTGCAGTCACGCGCGCTTGGCGGCGCCACGCGTCAGATTTCGTTCTTTACCTTGCCCACCGATGACGCCGCTCTTCGAAAGCCCCGCGGCAACCAGTGCTCGTGATATCGTACGTATTGATCTTCAGGAATACGTACGTTCGATTCAAGGAGCGTCCATGGCGACAACGGCTTCACAACTCCGAGCCAACATCTACCGGATGCTCGACGAGGTCCTCGAGACCGGTCAGCCACTGGAGGTGAAGCGCAACGGCAAGATCCTGGTGATCGCACCGAAGGAGGAGCACTCGATCTGGGACCGGCTGCCCCGTCGCGAGGGCTTCATCGTCGGCGACCCCGACGAGCTTGTCCACATCGACTGGTCCTCGGAGTGGAACCCTGATCCTTCTTGACACCCACGTCGTCGGTTGGCTCTACGAGGGCGCTGACAATCGCATCCCCGGCGCGGTTCGCGAGCTGCTCGACTCCGGCCAGCCGTGTGTCTCGCCGGTCGTCGAGCTGGAGCTGACCTACCTCCATGAAGTCGGGCGGGTCACGGAACCCGCTTCCGCACCGCTCGGCTCCCTGCGCAGGAGCATCGGTTTGCAGCTCGCCGACGTGTCCCTCGAAGCGCTCACCCAGGCTGCGATCGATCTGTCGTGGACCCGGGACCCGTTCGACCGCATGATCGCCGCTCACGCAATCGTCGCCAACGCTCCTCTTGTCACCGCGGATCGCGCCATCCTGGACCACCTGCCGCTGGCCACCTGGGCCTGACCCTCGCCTCACTCCTCCTGCCACCCGAAAACGCCGTACGATCGGGCTCCGTGCAAGTCGCGATCCTGATCTTCGAGAAGCTCACCGCGCTCGACGCGATCGGTCCCTACGAGGTGCTGCGCTCGGTCCCCGGTTGGGAGGTCAAGTTCGTCGGTCCTGAGAAGGGACCGCTGCGAACCGACAGCGGCGCGCTCGGGCTGAGCGCCGACTTCGGGCTCGACGAGGTGAGCGAAGCCGACATCGTCCTGGTCCCCGGCGGCGAAGGCAACCGGCCGCTGATGGAGGACGAGACGGTCCTCTCCTGGCTGCGCGACATCGATGCGACGACGAAGTGGACCACCTCGGTCTGCACCGGTTCGCTCGTGCTCGGCGCCGCGGGGCTGCTGCAGGGCAAGCGCGCCACCAGCCACTGGGCCTTCCTCGAGCAGCTGCGCCAGTTCGGCGCCGACCCGGTCGGGGGCCGCTTCGTCGAGGACGGCAAGGTGGTCACCGCGGCGGGTGTCTCGGCCGGCATCGACATGGCCCTGCACCTGGTCGGCCGGGAGGTTGGGCCGGAGGTTGCCCAGGCCGTCCAGCTCGGCATCGAGTACGACCCCCAGCCGCCCTTCGACGCCGGCGCGCCCGCCAAGGCGCCAGACCAGATCGTCGAGCTCGTCACTCAAGTCACCGGTCCCGGCGAGGGGTGGGACGTGGCTAGCGAGCGCGCCTGAGCTCAACCGCGCGCAGGGCGCGGGCGCCGGGAATGGCGACGAGCATCTGCGTCTTGAGAAAGCCACGCCGGGCGAGCAGCGGACGGCCGCGGGCGTTGAGCGCAACCCGGAAGGTGTGCGAGCGGCCGCCGGCAAGGCGGAAGGTGCGGTGGCTGACGCCGACCCGGACGACCCTGGTCGGCGCCCCGGGCCGCGAGCGCAGCGGCAGCCTGGCTTGGGTGCGAAGGATGATCCGCCCTGGGCAGCTTTCGCCTTCCGGCCAGCCGCAGCGAACCCAGACGCGAACCGTGCCGCCTTCGGAGCGCAGGTTCTTGACCGTCAACGGCGGCAGGGCGGGCAGAGCGAGCGTCGCTCCCACGGTCGATCCTTCGACGTAGTTGTTGTCGATATCGATCGTCACGCCGCCGAAGGTCTCGTCATGGCCGCCGCGGTACTGGTGGATGCGCTGGTGGGCCGCCCAGGCGCTGGCCGGCAGGTAGGGATCGACGGTGTTCTTGGCCCCGTTCCAGTTGGCGTGCCAAAGGTCGTCGGGCAGCGGGTAGTCCTCGCCGATCTGGGCGGCGAGGTCGGCGATGCCGGAGGCGCTCGAGCTGTAGACGCCCGAGCTGTAGCCGAGCTCGTGGATCTCTTCGGTCCAGGCGGCGAGGAAGGCGAGGGTCGCCCGCGTCGCGCTCGAGGTCCTGGTGTAGGCCTCCATGTCGAAGTAGATCGGGCTTCCGGGACCCATGCCGACGCTCTGCGCGTCGGCAACTGCGTCGCGAGCCTCCGCGGCGCCCTGCACGCTGGCCAACGCCGAGCTCAACTTGGCGCAGCTCGTGCAGGCGCTGGTCGGCGCCTGCAGGCCGACGTAGGTGGGGATCAGGTGCCAGCCCCCGGCGACCTGTTCGCTGACCCAGCTTGCCGTTAGGTTCGGCTGGGAGCAGGCGCGGTTGAGACCACCGATGTAGACGCCGATCGCCCGGTAGGGCGAGTCCTCCCAGGCTTCCATCGTCCGCGCGGAAGGCGCCGCGCAAGCGTCGAAGCCGAGGCCGGTGTACTCGTCGCTGCCCGCTGCCGCCGTTTCCGGCGTCGGCGCGGCGACGGCGCTGGCCCGCGCAGCTGCGCTTGGATCGACGACGATCGCGCGCTGGCGCCCGATCGCCTGCGAGGGACAGCTCTGGCTGGCGCCCGGTCGGCCGAGGTAGACAGCCCGGCGGTCCATGCGCACGCACATCCGCGGGTGCTCGGCAAGTTTGTAGACCGGCCAACCGGCGGGCACATCGACCGCTTGGCCGCGAAAGTGGATCGTCTTTGCCGCCGCCGGCGTAGCGGCGATCGCGAGCAGCACGACGATCGCCGCGGCGGAGCGAAACAAGCGCATTACCGCCCCAACAATTGCACTGGCCGATCGATTCGGCCCTCAAACACCTCGAACTGCATCAAATTCTGCCCCTGGGAGACCGAGAATTTGATGCAGTTCACCGGGGGTCCTGCTGGGCGCCTGGGCGTCAGGCTGGGATGAGGTCCAGCTCGCGCCAGGGGCCTTCGCCGGCCATCGGCTGCGTGCGGCCCTCCAGCCAGTCGGCCTGCAGGTCGTCGTAGTGGCGGCTGGCGGGATGGCCGGACTGGCCGGTGAACATCTGCCAGCGTGAGCGCTCGGGGGCGGTCGGTTCGGCGACCATGCGCCAGCTCGGCGCCCAAACCGCCTTGTAGGGGTCGTTCGGGTCGTAGGCGATCTGGCTCACCGTCTCCTGGGCGCCACCGGCCTTGAGGCTGCGGTTGAGCAGCTTGCGCAGCAGCGGGTTGGCCTCGCCGAGCGGGTGCGGGAACTCCATCTCGTGCACGCGGCCCCAGCGCCAGGCCTCGGGGTCGGGGCCGAAGCGGTCGGAGAGGTCGTCGAGGGCGCCGCTCAGCGCCTCCAGCACGAGGCCGTCCCAGGAGCGGCCGATCAGCTCCTCGTCGCCTTCCTCCCAGAGCTTCATCAGATGCGAGTGCCAGCGCCAGGGCGAGGTGACGTGCGGCGTGAAGCCGTTGTCGGCACGGTCGAGCCAACGCTCGCAGAGATCGCGGTCGCCAATCGCCGCGCGGGCGACCTCGCGGGCCAAACGCAAGAGGAAGGCCTGGTAGATCGTGCCGGCGATCGAGTTGGGGTCGAGCCTGCCGTCCCAGCTGCGCAGACGCTCGAGCGCGCTGAGCTCACGCTGGCCTTTGGGGGAGAGGCGACCGAGGCGACGGGCCGCCTCGATCCCCGGCAACGAGAGGTTGTCGGACTGCATCGCCTCGAAGCCCTCTATGTCGTGCTCGTCGCTCGCTCGCAGCAGCTGCTCGATGCGCTCGGCGCGGAAGCCGTCGAGCCACTCGCTGGTGATGTGGTGCGGGTAGGAGTCGCCGACGATCCGGTTGTTGGCGGTGACGAGGAGGCCGCTCTCGGGGTCGACGACCTCGGGCAGCTCCTCGTAGGGGATCGTCCCCTCCCACTCGAACTCGCCCGTCCAGCCCGGCTTGGGCAGGTCCGGGCAGCCACCCTTGCGCAGCGGCAGGCGGCCGATCAGCTTGTAGCCGATCGAGCCGTGGCGATCGGCCCAGACCAGGTTCGAGGCTGGCGAGCTGTGGCCCTCGAGCTTGGCGACCAGCTCCGGGCCGGAGCCGATCTCGTGCAGCTCGAACATCCCGCGGAAGGCGGTCGGCTGGTCGAGCGTCTGCCAGCGCAGGGCGAGCGGCTCCCCCTCGTCGGCGCCAAGCGCCTCGTTGACCAGTGGGCCGTGGTGGGTGACGCGCACGTCGAGCAACTCGGGGGCGCGACCCTTGACCGGGATCTCCTCGCGCACGACCTCCAGCGGTCGCCACTCGTCCTCGAAGAGGTAACGGTCACCCTCGACTTGCTCGACGAAGAGATCCTGGACGTCGGCCATCACGTTGGTGAAGGTCCAACAGACGTCGTTGTTCTGGCCCATGTAGACGCCGGGCATGCCGGGCAGCGAGGCGCCGCGCACGAAACGGTCGCCGAGCGTGAGGCCGAGCTGGTACCAGATGCCCGGCATGCTTGGCGGCAGGTGCGGGTCGCCGGCGATCAGCGGCTTGCCGCTGGCGGTGAGGGCGCCTGAGACAGCCCAGTTGTTGGAGCCACTCGCCTCCACCGCGAGGCCAAGCGAGCGACGTACCGCGTCGATCTGCTCGACGATCGCCAGGCCGTCGCCCGACCAGGCTTCCTGTGTGACGACGGGATTGTCGACCGGGTAGGTCGAGTCGAGACGGGCCGCCAACTCCGGGCCGAGCGCCCGGACCAGGTCGGCTCGCAGCAGCTCCCGCTCCCAGTTGGTCGAGAGGCCGAAGGCGAGCAGCTTGCCGAGGCTGAGGATGTCGATCGGGCGCCAGGGTTTCCACTCGAGGCGCAGCAGCTGCATCTCGAAAGGCATCGCCTTGGCGTCGGTGGCCGCAGCGTTGACTCCCTCGCAGAAGCGCTCGAGCAGGGCAAGCAGCTCAGGGTCGAGCGTCGCCGCCTCGCGCTCCGCGGTACGGCGAATGCCGAGCGTGAGCATCAGCCGGTCGACCGGCAGGCCCTCGGCGCCGGCCATCTCGGCAACGCGGCCGCAGACGACCCGGCGGTAGAAGTCCATCTGCCAGAGCCGGTCCTGGCCGTGGCAGAAGCCCTCGGCGAACCAGACGTCCTCCGCGCGCTCGGCCTCGACGTGGGAAACGCCCCAGCGGTCGCGCCGCACCCGCACCGGGCCTTGGAGCCCATCCAGCTCGATCGTCCCCTTCTGCTTGGGCAGCGGCCGGCGCGCCAGCCAGTGCCAGGCGGCGGCCGTCGCAGCCGCGGCAAGCCCGGTCCCGGCCAAGCCGACCACCAGTCCCGCTTTGGCCACCCGTCTGCCGCTCATCGTCGAAGCGTACTGGCCGGCTGGCCAGGACGTTCCGGCCATTTCGTGCCCCTGCACGAGCGGCGGGACATGAAGACCAGCGTGGCTCAGGTGAGCAGATCCCCAGGCAGGCGCCCTTCTCCCTCGAGCTTCTCGAAATGAGCCTGCATGACCATCGTGGCCGCCGGGCGCAGCTCGGCGGGAACGTCGCTCCAGGCCTCGGCCAGCAGCGCCTCGCGCGAGCGCTCGCCGCGCTCCAGAGCGGCGAGCAGGCGACGCTCGCGCATCTCGCGGTGCTCGACGTACTCGGCCAGCTTCGCCGGCGGATCGGTGATCCAAGGGCCATGCCCCGGGCAGATCAGCTCGATCGTCTCGGCCTCCATGCGCCGCAGTGAATCCATGTAGGCAGCGAGCGAACCGCCGTCAGGCGGCACGAAGGTCGAGCCCGTGCCGAGCACGAGATCGCCGCTGAAGCAGACGCGGTCGGCGGTCATCAGGCAGACGTGGTCCGGAGCGTGGCCGGGAGTCGCGATCGCGCGCAGGCCCGCGTGCTCCTCGCCGTCGCGGGGGAGGATCGTCTCGGCGTCCAGGCGATGCGCTCCGTCGGCATGGTCGCCATGGCCGTGGGTGAGTAGCACGAGGCCGATGCCGCCGCGTTTCTCGGCCGCGGCGCGGATCGCATCCAGGTGCCCAACGTCGTCAGGCCCCGGATCGATCACCGTGCAGGGATCGGATCCGTAGAGGTAGGTGTTCGTCCCCTCCAACGTCATCGGCCCGGGGTTAGGCGCCACGACCCTCAAAATCTCCGCGTGCCCAGGCGCCTGGGTCACGTCAGACGTCACGCAGCGCTCGCCGCGACCTCTTTGGCGATCGCTTCGCGGGCCTCGTCGGGCTCGAGCACGACGAGGTCGCCGGCACCGCGCAGAATCTCGCGCACCAGCCACGAGGTGCCGGCGTAGGGCAGCTCGACGACGACAGCGCCGTCGGCCAGCTCCTCGACCACGGTGCGCTCCTCGCGCAGCCAGCGGGCTCGCTCGGGTGAGACCCAGACGCGGGCGACCTGGGCGGTCGGCACCTCGCCGTGTGTCATCCAGCCCTCCACGCCCGCCAGCTCCTCGACCTCAGGCCGCGGCTCGAACTCTTCATCGGAGAGCGTCGCCTCCTTGATCCGGTCGAGCTTGAAGTGACGCACGCCCTCTTTGGTCAGGTCGTAGCACTCGACGTACCAGCCCTCGCGCCCGTTCTCCAGGCGGTAGGGCTCGACCGCGCGTTTGGTGAACTGGTCCTCGTTCTCCTTGTAGTACTGGATCTCGAGCACCCGACTGGCACCGATCGCCTCATTGACCACGCGCGCGACCTCGGCGTCGCCGCCGCCGCCCGAAGCGATCTCCAGGCCCTCCTCGGAGGGATCGTGGCCGAGCGCCTTGACGATCTTGGCGCGAGCGCTCTGCAGGCCGCCCTGTGGCAGGTGATCACCGAAGAGGTCGATCGCGGCGACCAGGGCCTTGGCCTCGAGCGGCAGCAGCCGCGCCGGGCGGGCGAAGTTGTCGCCGTAGGGCTCCGAGTCCACCTCGACCTCGTCACCCTGGATTTCGGCGTAGAGGACGTAGGTGCCGCCGCCGAAGTTGACGACGTTGAGCAAATCGATGTCCTCCTGCAGCTCTTCGTCGGTGAGTTCGAGTCGCTCACGCAGGTCGGCGACGCCGAGTCGCTCCTCGCCCTTGGCGGATTCGATCAGCAAGCCGGCGAGCGTCACCAGGCGGGCAAAGCGCTCGGGGCGGATCGCCGCTTCGCCGCGCCCGTTGGAGCGTGCCCGGCGCGGCATCTCAGGCAGGGGCCGGTCGACCGTCTTCGCCGGCTGGAAGCCGTTGTCGTGACGATCGTGGAGCAGGCCGAGGCGGCTCTCTGCCTCTTCGCGCAGCTCGTCCGGACCCAGCACCTGTGCGTTCTGGCGCCAGCGCAGCACCCAGGCGATCAGCTCGCGCGGCGAGGCATAGTCGGTCTCAAAGACCGAGCCCTTGCCGGGGGCCCCGTCTGACTTCTTCGCCGGGCGCAGCTCGCCGAAGGCGCCAAAGTCGCGCTCGATCAGCCAGGCGATCCGGTCGCGGACGAAGATCCGCGCCGTGCCGCGTATCTCGCCCAGCTGCCAGTCGGCCCGTTGGCCGTAGTCGCGGCGGTCGAAGTCCTCGGGCGGGGCGAAGTCGTGCTCGGCCTTGGAGGCGTAGCCGACTTTGCCCTGGATGCGGGAGAGGCGGAAGACGCGCACCGCGTCGCGCTCATGCGCGTGGCCGATCAGGTAGAACTGGCCGCCGCGGAAGACCAGGTGGTAGGGGTCGACCTTGCGCTTTTCGGTCTCGTCGCGCTCCATCGTGTAGTAGGTGAACTCGATCGTCTTGCGGCGCGAGATCGCCGTCTCGATCTTCGAGAGGCGCTGGGAGAGGTCGCGACCCCCAGCTGAGGCCGTCATCGCCATGTCGACCGGAGCGCGCTCCCCCTCCTTGATCGGGTTGGGGTGGCCCCAGGCGACCTGTTGCAGGGCCAGCCGCAACGGCTCGGCATAGGCGAAGTCGCCTTCGGAGAGCAGTGAGAGCGCCGTGCTCAGCGCAGCCAGCTCGTCGTCGGAGAACTCGATCGCGTCGAGGTAGAAGTTCTCCGGCGGCAGCGAGTAAAGCTCCGCCTCGAAGAACCCCTCGCCGGGCTTCTCGACCCCGAGCTGGATGCCGAGGCTCTCGAGCTCAGCGCGGTCAGCGTAGAAGCGACGCGCGAAGGCGTCGTCGTTCATGTCGCTATAGCCCTCCACCTCGCGCTTGATCTCGAGAGCCGAGACCGGCCTCCCCTGAGCCATCAGGAACGAGATCAACGAGAGCTGGCGGATCAGCTTCTCGGTGTCCTTCGCCACTGGGTCGCAGGATAGTCTGCGGCAGGCCTAATGGACCTCCTGCGCAACCTCTTCGGCAATCTGACTTCGGGCATTATCCGGCTTGCAGTCACGGCCGGCGTGCTCTTCCTCGTCTATCTCTTCCTCGTCAAGCCGGTCCTCGACACCACGAATGAGGCGATCAAGTCGACCGGCCTGGACCGGATCGGCAAGTCGCTCGACGACGTCGGCAAGCAGATCAAACGCCAGGTGCACCGCTCCTTCGAGGCGGCCAAGCCGGGCGCCAAGCGGCAACGACTGGTCAACTGCATCCAGCGGGCCGAGGGCGACGTGCAGCGCATTCAGCGCTGCACGCGGCGCTTCTGAGCTGGGCGCTGCGGCGGCCAGACCGCCGATGCGTCGAGCGGCAGGGCGCTGAAGCGCAACGTCAGCTCAGTGTCCTCGTCGACCCCGGTCAGGAAGCCGGGAACGCGCTCGAAGCCGACGGTTGGCGAGCCGCTGTCGAGGGCGAACTTGCCGGGATAGTCAGCCCAGCGCGGGACGCGCAGAAGAAGCCGGTCGGAGGCCGTGTCACCGACCACGTTCCAGAGCGTGTCGCGGAAGAGCACGTGGCGGTTGGTCGCCCTGAAAAGAAGGGACCGCAGGCGCTCGATGCCTGAAACCTCAAGACCCTCGACGCGAACGACAAGCGCCTCATCGGCGCGGGTCGCAGGTATTGGCAGGCGACCGCCGTTGGGCGTGACGACGGTCTCCAGATGCCGTTCAGGCCCACAGCGGTCGGGGGCGCGGCGCAGCACAGCCCACTCCTCGCGCCAGATCACGACCCGGTAGCGACAGAGCATCTCGACCATCTGGTCCGGCGACTCGAAGGCCGGCCAGCGCGCGTCGATCGCGCCGGGATAGTTGATCGTCGCCGGATCGAAGACCGTCGTGTTCTCCCAGAAGATCAGCTCTGGCGCGCTCTCCCCTTCGAGCTTTGCGGCGTTGAGACGATCGAGATTCTCTGTATAGGCGGTGTACTGCTGGAAGACCGGAAGCGGATCCCAGTCCAGGTCGTATGCCCAGGCGATGCCCGCCTCATAGGGAGCCATGTGGACCGTGCCGGAGCGCAGCAAGGCGATCTCCCGAGGCGTGAGCGCATATGCCGCCTGCATTTCTTCCCTCCCGCGTTGCTGCTCGTCCTCGGCGCGGCCCGGAAGCGCAACGATCTTCGTCTGCGCGACGAAGTCCTCGGCGTGGCGCTGCAGATCGAAGCGGATCCCGAAGATGTCCTTGTTGCCGACGTAGGTGAGACAGACGAGGACGAGCACCGCGACGATCGCAACCGAGCGCCGAACGTACGGCACGAGCACTAGGGCAATCGCCAGCAACGAGGCAAGGAAGAGGCCGCTGCTCCCCGGCGAGGTTCGCACCACCGCGTGCTTGAACATCAAGAAGGCGACCGCCGCGATCATCAGGGCGAGCGATGTGCGCCTCACGGAGTCGAGCCGCCAGCCCGCCGCCAAGCACAGGCCGGCGAGCGTGAGGATCCCGACGATGAAACCCGGGACGTCCCACCAGGTGCCCGGTTCGATGAAGACCATCGAGGCCGAGTAGCCGCTCACGACTTCCCCGGTGTGGATCGCGTACTCGTCCAGATTGCCCAGTGGCTGCCCGGTAATCAGCCAGAAGACCATGAAGGTGAGGACGGCCGCCCCGCCGAACGCCGGCAGGGTCCTGCGCCGGTCGGGCAGGCCGAGCAGGACAACGACGCCCATCGCGACGAGCGTCGGCCCCGCCCGCAGGGAGCCCAGCAGCTGCATGCCGGAGAGGGCGCCGGAGCCGACGGCCAGCGCCATGCGGGCACGCAGCGACCATTCCCCCATCAACGCCGCGGCGCCCAGAGCAGCCGCGGCGACAAGGATGGAATCCCCGAAGGAGTTGACAGCGGCGAAGACTGTGATCGCGCAACCGGCGATCGAGCCGAAGGCGCGGCGCGACCCCCAGAGCAGGGCGATGCAGAAGGCGAGGTGCACGAGAGCCGTCCAGGCGAAGGCGATTCGCCCCGGCCAGATCTCGGACAGGTTGGGCAGGCCGAGAAAACCGAGGGGCCCGTAGGTGAAGACGATTTCCGTTCCCGCGTCCATTCCCCGGTCGACGGCCATGTAGAGGCCGGCGACCCAGGAGGGATCGAGGCCGGGGGCCGGCGCGATGCCCCCCAGCGGCCAGGTGAGCACCGCGAGGAACGCCCCGAGCAACGGAGTGGAGAGTGCGATGGCCTTGGCGCGGTCGAGCACCGGCCGCCACCTGCCAGCTCCTCCGGACCTGGCGGGCCTGCTGAGCGGCCGATTAGCCTGGACAGGCAAGGGTCTTCGCCTCGGCTTGTAATTCGGCTCGCCAGGGCACCGGGCTGGCGTCCCTCGGTATCGCCACTTCCGCCGGGGCGGCGATAGCCGGAAGCTCGGCGGCGGGCACGTCCGCGAAGCGGCCCAGCGTCACTTCGACTGGCGCGCCGGCAGCAGCGCGGTAGGAGAAGCCCCCAGGCGGCAGCTCAAATTGGAGAGAGCCCGTGGTGCCCGGTGCCGGCACCAGGGCCAGGCAGGCTCCCACCGGCCTTGCGTGCCCGCCGCTCACCGTTAATAGTTCGAGGGGTGACCCGGAGCGACCGATCGCCGGCCCGGCGGCCGGCCGAGGGCTGAGAGCAAGAGCACGCACCAGCTCCTGGTCGGCGGCTTCGCGGGCCTGGGGGCCTGTGGTCTCAAGCTGCTCGATGGAGAAAGCAGGCGAGCCGAAATCGTCGCTGGCCTGGAAGTACGCCCAAGCCGGGAAGAGCATGTCGGGATGGGAGTGGGTGGTGCTGGAGTCCTCCACGGCAAGGTTCGGATCGACCCGATCCCGGCTCAGCTCCAGGGTCGCAAGCGTGGCGCGATTTGTGGCGCCCTCTGCCTCGAAGAGCCTGCCCCCGACCCGCAGCTCGGCGACGTTGGCCATCAGCGACAGGCCGAAGAGGACCGCTGCGGCAAGGCCCGCCGGAGTCCTCCAGCGGATGTCCCGGGCGAGCTCTGCCACCAAGAGCAAGGTGAGGATGCCACCCATGTAGACATAGCGGCTGGCGCTTGGGGCACGGGCCGGGCTGAGACCGATCGCGACGAGCGCTAGGTAGGCAAGCAGGATGGCGGCCACGGTCCAGAAGCGAATCGAGCGAACGGAGCGGCCGACGTGCAGCACGACCAGCCCAGCCAGAATCACCGCCAGCGGATATCCCCACTCGGACCGGACGTTGATCAGGTCGGGTAGCTCGGCGCTGCCCGGGGCGCGGAAGAGGCCGGTAATTGCCGCACAGATCCCCGCCAGCTGATCGGCCATGCCGCTGAAGAGGCTGCTGATCCCCTCAGCGGTTACCTCCGACTGGCCGAACTTACGCGCCCACAGGAACCAGATCGCGTAGACGGCCACTGGGACGAGCATCGGCCACGCACGCCGCCACTGCTCGCGGCCGCCGAGCCAGATTGCCAAGAGGGCGCCGAGAGCAAAGGCAATGCCAACGCTGAACGAGGCGAGCGAGAGTCCAAGCAGTAGAGCGGCGACGAGATCGCCCACGACCGTGCGCCGCTCCAGCGCAACCAGCATGCCCAGCCCCGCCGCCATGCCGGTCAGGTTGGGCAGCTCGTAGGCGCCCATGATCGTGTCCCAGCCGGCTCCGAAGAAAGCGACCAGAGCCGCGAGGGCAACCGCCACGGCAAGCGGTAGCCGCGCCCGGACGAGGACAAAGAAGAGCGATGCCACTGTCAGGTGCATGACCACTGTGGTGACCTGGAAGGGCAGATGCGAGTCCGCGCCTACCGTCGCGAAGAGACCCTTGTAGACCAGCAGCGGAGCGACGATGAGATGGCCGTTCTGCGGCGTCAGCAGGGTTTCGAGTGACCAGCCGCCGCGTGAGACCAGGTAGCTCCACTCGTCGTTGACGAAGGTCTGGCCCTGGCCCCAGGCCAGAATCAGCGCGGCAGCGAGGGCGAAGGAGAGCGTCAGCGCAACGTAGGCGACCCGCTCCTCGCCCGCCCGGTGCGCCGCGCCGGCGAGGCTGCCGACGAGCGAGTCCAGGGCTCCAATCGGGTCCACGGCCGGGCGCACCTCGGGCCCCTGCTCTGACTTCAGCGAAGCCATCGAGCGGCGCAGTCTACGGTCGCGATCAGGCGGCGCGCTGGCCGAAGTACGCCGACCCCGAGAGCGCACGGTCGAAGCCCGACCAGGACTCGCCGGCGGGGAGCTGGCGCTCGAGGCGGTCGAAGCTGCCGAGGCGGCCGCCGAGGTTGTCGATCATGTGAACGAGGACCGCCTCGCGGGTGGCCGGGACGACCGGCGAGCCGTGCTCGAGCGAGCCGTGGTGGGCGAGGATGATGTGCAGGACCGCCTGGGCGAGAGCGGGGTCGAAGCCGGGGATCTCCTCGATCTCGCGGCGCACCTTGTAGTAGCCGAGCGGGATCTCGCCCTGCAGGCGGCCGGCGTCGGTGAGGTCGATCGCCAGCGGGTCCTCGTTGTAGGCCTCGGTCTTGCCGATGTCGTGCAGGAGGGCTCCGGTGACGGCGACGTCGCGGTCGATGCCGGGGAAGAAGGCGGCGGCAGCGCTGACCGCCTGAGCCACCGAGACGGTGTGCTCGAGCAGGCCGTGACGGTAGGCCTGGTGGTAGGTCTTGGCCGCCGGCGCATCGCGGAAGCGGGGCCAGATCTCCGAGTCCTCGCCGAAGAAGCGATCGAGCAGCTGGCGCAGCTGCAGATCCTGCACGGTGGCGAGAAGAGCGCGCAGGTCCCCCTCCAGACGCTCGAAGGAGACCTCCGATTCGACCGCGAGGTCCTCCGGCCTGTACTCGCCGTCGGCGGCCGCCCGCAGCGCGTTCAGCTTGATCTTCGGCCCCCACCTCTCGCTGACCTCGAAGAGCCCGGTGATGTGGACCGGGGTGCCCTTGGCGGCCGTCGCGTAAAGCGCCTCGGCCTCCTCCCAGGCGACCGCCTCGCAACTTCCGGTGGCGTCGCCGAGGCTGAGACGCAGCCAAGGCTCGCCGTTGCGCTTGCGGCGCAGCTCACGCTCACGCACCGCATAGACCCCCCCGACACGCTGCCCGTCCTGTAGCCCGGCAAGCGGTACGCGCACCTCGATCAGGGTGTCCGTGAGGGCCTGCTGCTCCATCTGAGATCCAAAGTAATGGCAGCCGCGGACGGCCCGTCGCTGCTGCAGTTTGTTCCTGCTACGCGGGGAAAAGCGCAAGATCGCGAGCGCCGGGGCTAGAGGGCTGCGCCGAGCCAGTGGCCGAGGGCGACCGCGGCGAATCCCGCCACCAGGGAGAGGCCCAGGTTGAGCCAGACGAGGCGCATGTGGCCGGCGTCGGCAAGACGCTGCGAGTCGAGCATCCAGGCGGAGAAAGTCGTGAACGAGCCGAGGACGCCGCCGGCGACGATCGCCAGCGCCTCACCGCTCAGCGCCGCGCCGGCGATCAGCCCAAGCACCAGGGTGCCCGTCAGGTTGACCGCGAGGATGCCCAGCGGGAAGGGATGGTCGACGCGGGACGCGAAGGCCGAGTCGATCAGGAAGCGGGCGGTGGCAGCCGCGCCCCCGAACAGGGCGACGGCAACCCAAGCGGGAGCGCTCACCCGGTCGCCTCCCGCGGCCGCTGCTCGAACGCCATCCCAGCGCGCACGCAGAGCAGCCCCAAGCTCAGAGTGGCGCCGACGTAGGCCGCCGCCAGGCCGAAGTGCCCGGCATCGACCATTTCGAACAGCTCCAGCTGCAGGGTGGCGAAGGTGGTCAGGGTGCCGCAGATGCCGGTGGTGAGGAACGGGTGGGCGAGACTGTCCTGCGGATGGTCGCGAAGCCGCGCGACGAAGTAGCCGAGCAGCAGCGCCCCGACCATGTTCACGACGAAGGTCCCCCACGGCCAGCTGCCGGCGCCATGCGGAGCGGCCTCGGCCAGCCCGATCCGGACGAGCGCACCGATCGTCCCTCCGGCGTAGATCGCTCCCAGGCGCAGCAGATCGAAGCGGCGTGCTCGCATCCTCACAAGCTCCTATCAGGATTGGCAGGTGCGAGGCCGGCGGATGTGGAAGAGTCGGCGCGGATGAAGGTTTGTAAGTTCGAAGCAGCCGGAGGAAGGGCCGCGATTGGGGTCGTCGAGGGCGACGAGGTCATCGACCTCTCCGGGGCGGGGCTTCCCGCCGAACCGGCGGCGGCACTCGACGAAGTTGGCCGCGGAGGGCTGGAGGACGCCGCCAACGACGCTCCGCGCCTACAGCTCGCCGACGTTCGCCTGCTTGCCCCGGCCGTGCCGCGCAAGTACCTGGGCATCGCGCTCAACTACACCGACCACATCGCTGAGCTGGGCATGGAGGCGCCCGAAGTGCCTGTTTTCTTCAACAAGCAGGTGACCTGCGTGGTCGGTCCCAACGCCGAGGTGCACATGCCCAAGGTCTCGACCCTGCTCGACTACGAGGCGGAGCTGGCCCTGGTGATCGGCAAGCGCTGCCGCCACGTCGCGGTCGAGCGCGCCCACGAGGCGATCGCCGGGTACACCTGCGCCAACGACCTCAGCGTGCGCGACTGGCAGGGCCGGGCGCAGACGATGACGATCGGCAAGTCCTTCGACACGCACGGCCCGCTCGGGCCGTGGCTGGTCACTCCCGAGGAGGTCGGCGACCCGCAGGACCTGCGCATCCGCAGCTACGTCGACGGGGAGCTGCGCCAGGACGCGAGCACGGCCGAGATGGTCTTCGACTGCTTCCAGCAGGTCGCCCACCTCTCCGAAGCCTTCACGCTGGAGCCCGGTGACGTGGTCGCCACCGGCACGCCGGCGGGCGTCGGCATCGGCCGCAAGCCGATCCGTGAGAATGTGCTGCACGTCGGCGAGACGGTGCGGGTCGAGATCGAGCGCGTCGGCGAGTTGGTCAACACCGTCGTCGAGGAGCCCGAGGGCTTCCTGGCGCCGGGTCCAGACGCGATCTGAGCAGCCGGCTAGCGGCCGCGCCGGTGCACCTCGGTCGCCGTCGCCTGGTCGCGCGGGCGAACGACGATCTCGTCGACGTTGACGTGCGTGGGCTGGGAGAGCGCCCAACGGATGCACTCGGCGACGTCCTCGGCGCACAGCGGCTCCATCCGCTCGTAGACACGGCTGGCCGCCTCCTCGTCGCCGCCGAAGCGGACCAGCGAGAACTCGGTCTCGACCATGCCCGGGGCGACCTCGGTGAAACGCACCGGCTCCCCGAGGAGCTCCAGCCGCAGCGTGCGGAGCATCGCCCGCTGGGCGTGCTTGGCGGCGGTGTAACCGGCGCCGCCGCGGTAGGTCTCGAAGGCAGCGATGCTGGTGACGCTTACCACGTGCCCGTCGCCGGATGCGATCAGCGGCGGCAGCAGGGCGCGGGTCATCCGCATCGTCCCCAGCACGTTCGACTCGTACATCTGCAGCCACTGCTCTTCGTCCGCTTCGGCGACCGGGTCGAGGCCGAGGGCCCCGCCGGCGTTGTTGATCAGCACGTCACAGGCCTCGACGCGCTCGGCGAGCGCGTCGACCGAATCCGGATCGGCGACGTCGAGCGGGACGGCCACGCCGCCGATCTCACCGGCCAGCGCCTCGAGCCGGTCGACCCGGCGAGCGGCCAGAACCGTGCGATAGCCCTCCCCGGCCAAGGCCCTTGCCGTGGCGGCGCCGATGCCGCTGGAGGCGCCGGTGATCACCGCGGTTCGCATCGCCCGACCCTAGCGGCCGACACGGGTCCGTTTCCCCGCGACTCGACGCTACGAGGTCGCTTCGGCGGCGAGTCAGTGAGTCGGCGGCCTAGGATCGCCGCCGTGACACGGTTCTCCGCAATCGTCCTGCTCGCTCTGTTCAGCCTGCCGTCAGCCACGGTGGCGAAGCCCGGCATCGGACCGCAGGTCGCCGTCACCCACGCAGAGACGAGGCTGGGCTTCTGGGCGGGGGAGGCCGTTCCCGGCACCGACTGGAGCGTCCCGGAGACCTACTGGAACCGGCGCGACACTCACGCCTATACCCCTGGCCTCTGGCGCGTCCTGCGCCATCACCGCATCCCGCTCTACTTCGGCCTGCGTTACCGGCGCGACTTTGGCCCGGTCCCCAAGGGGATGCCCCAGCGCACCGACGGGCTGCGGATCATCCGCCGAGCCAACCGGCACCGGGTGCCGGTCTGGGCGTGGATCCTCGTTCCCTACACCGAGGGCTACTGGGCCTGGGAGGGAGCGGCGGCCGAGCACTTCGACGCCGTCAGGGCGGTCTTGCGCTGGGCCCGCGCCAAGCGGGTCAGGCTGCGCGGTCTCGCGCTCGACCCCGAGCCTCCCCTGCGGACGCCCTTCGAGGCGCAGGCGGCAATCCTCAGCGGCGGCGCCGGATCCTCGCCCTTCCTGCACCAGGCGATCGACCCCGCCGGCCAGTGCCACGCGTGGAACGGATACACGCGCATCCAGCGCTGGGCCGCACGGCACGGCGTCGCGATCGCAACGGCGCCCTCCGCGCTGGCGCTCGACGACGTCGCGGACGGCCGCCTCGCGCTCCAGGACTCCGCCCAGTTCATCGTGCCGGATGCGCCGTGGGAAGGCGTCTTCTTCCAGGCCTACCGCAGCGTCTTTGCCTACTACGCGGGACGCGATCCGGGACCCGGCGTGGTCGCCTCCTACTTTCGCTCCTCCCAGCGCGAGTTCGGCAGCGCCGGCCAGATCAGCCTGGGTAGCGCCGGCCGCGGCCCCTACCGGCGCTTCTCGACTCTTCTCCACGACGTGCGTCTGGCTGCGACGCTGGGTGTCCGTGAACTGCCGATCTACTCGTTGGAGAGAACCCTGCGTTCATACGGCGGCCCACGGGCGGTGATCCGCCTTGTCCGCGCCGCGCAGCACCCCTTTGCCGGCCCCAGGGCGACCAAGGCCAGCGCCCCGACTCCACAAGCCACGACATTCCGGGCCGCGATTCGCCGCTCGGACAAGGGAACCACGAGGGCGACGGCTGTGGCAACGGCCAGCCGCGGTCCCGCACAGCACCCCAATCCCTGGCCAGACGCCTGCCGACGTTAGCGCGGAGCGACGATCGCGAGGGCCGCAGCACGGCCTTGACTTGGTCGGCGCTTGCCTTCGGCGAGGCGAGAGCGGGCCACAGAGCGACAACGGATAAGAAAAGAGCAGGAGGAGATGAACGAATGAATGGCGAGGGCCGGAATCGAACCGGCGATACCACGATTTTCAGGCGTGTATCCGGGCCAGCAAAAGCCAGCCCGAATACGTCGTGAAAACCGCATTGCCATGCGGAATTCGGGGCTACCTCCAAGGAGCATTGTAGAGGGTCCGAGGGGCCTGGATACCGTTTGGTTCCGGGTGGATTCCGGTGGATTTGGGCTATGGAGGGTCGTCTCGTAGCCCAATCAAGCGCCAAGGCCCCATGCAGCGACGTACTGGTCCGACGCACCGAAAACGAGCCGCTTGTCGCGCAAAGCGGGAACGCCGGTGCTATCGATGCCTGCTTACCCACACCCGACTTAGCTTTGACTCAGGGTGCCGATCGCAGCCAGGACGGCAATGCCCCATAGGCTCGCTGGTCCCCGACGACCGCCAGAACCGCGCGAGCTCTCGAGACGCCGACGAACAGATGATGCATGAACTGCGGCGCATCCCCTTGCAGTACTAGGAGCACCGCCTTTCTCTCAAGGCCCTTGATCTCCCCCAAGTGATACACAGGAATCGCTTCAGGATCCCCGCTGTGATGAGGAGCAAAGCGTAAACTCGCCGTCTCTGGCAGCGACTTCGCCCAAACATCGCAGCGGAATGCGTTGAGGATTTCCACGCGCGGCGTCTTCGGCGTCGGGCTCCTCAGCCGCCAGTTAACCCGGCGGGTGTCGCTGGTCGAAATCGCCTTCCAGCGCACATCTGGTCGTCGAAATTGCGCTTGCCGCTTCGACAACACTCCCGCGATGGCTGCCGCGACATTCCCCACCACCCTGATATCGGCTGCAGTTGGCTTGAGATTTCTACTGAGTCCGAACAACGCAGCTACCGCATCGGGATCCATGCCGGCTGACCGAAGCTCGTTTGACCAACCGGTCGTCAGCTTTCGCATTTCCCGCCGCACCAGCCCCTGCCAATTGACCGGCTCTTCGTAAGCGAATGGCCCGCGGGCCAGCACGGAATCGTCGAAATCAGCTCCCCCTCCGAGAATCGCGGCCA
>Ga0157306_10000021_pt1 | contig 28340 bp, 29 predicted proteins | sample NitcycUS163409C2_FD_108391 | JGI IMG/M metagenome (GOLD analysis project Ga0157306, IMG submission 108391) | Soil microbial communities from Arlington Agricultural Research Station in Wisconsin, USA - Nitrogen cycling UWRJ-S163-409C-2 | ecosystem: Environmental > Terrestrial > Soil >...
CGCTGACCGGCTTCGGCGCCGGCGGCTTCATGATGGTCCACCGCGATGCGGAGACGGTGCTGCTCGACTTCTTCGTCGCCGCGCCGGGCAAGGATGGGATCGAGCGCAAAGCGGAGCTCGTCCCGGTCCCCGTCCACTTCGACGCCGAGACCGTGCAGACGTTCTACGTCGGTCCCGCTTCCTGCGGCGTGCCGGGCACCGCCGCAGGCCTGGAGCGGGCCCTGCAGCGCTTCGGCTCGATGCCGCTCACCGAGCTGGCTGGGCCCGGCATCCGACTCGCGCGCGACGGGGCACCGGTCAATCCCGAGCAGGCCTACATCCTCGACATCCTCGCGCCGATCCACGCGCGGCTGGAGGGAACGCGTGAGCTCTACGCGCCCGCTGGTCGCACCCTGCGCCAGGGCGATGTCTTCCGCTTCACGGAGCTGGCCGAGGGGCTCGAACGCTTCGCCGCCGGGGGCGCCGAGCCGTTCTGCCGCGGCGAGATCGCGGCGGCGCTCAGCGAGCACGTGGTCGCGCACGGCGGCACGCTCGGCCCCGGCGACTTCGCCGCTTATGAGGCGATCGAGCGCCAGCCGATCCGCGCCGCCTTCCGCGGTACCGAGGTGCTCACCAACCCGCCGCCGTCCTCGGGCGGAATTCTGATCGCCTACTGCCTCGGACTGCTCGAGCGGCTCGGCGAGCGCAGCGGTCCCGAGCAGCTCGTCGCCGCGATGGGGGCTGCCAATGCCGCCCGCGGTGAGGCCTTCGCCGAGGCGCTCTACGGCGACGGCCTCGAGCGGCAACTGCTCGATCCGCCGGCGCTCGACCTTGCTGCCGGCGACCTGCTCGGTTCGACCACCCACATCTCGGTCCTCGACGGCGACGGGATGTGCGCCAGCGTCACCTGCTCCAACGGCTCGGGCTCGGGCGTGCTCGTGCCCGGCACGGGCGTGATCCTCAACAACATGCTCGGCGAGGAGGACCTCAACCCGCTCGGCTTCCACGCGATCGCGCCGGGCCGCCGGGTCCCGTCGATGATGGCGCCGACCGTGGTCCTGCGCGACGGCGAGATCGAGCTAGGTCTCGGCAGCGCCGGCTCCAACCGGATCCGCTCGGCGATCGTGCAGACGATCGTGCGTGCGGTTGAGCAGGAGATGGGCGCCGACGAAGCGGTTCGCGCGCCGCGCCTGCACTTCGAGCAGGGCGTCGTCCAGGCCGAGCCCGGCATCGACGAGGAGGCGCTGGCCCGACTCGAGGCGCGCGGCCTGCCGGTGCTGCGACGCCCTGCGATCAATCTCTTCTTCGGCGGCGTGCAGGCGGTCGCCCGCGAGCGCGCTACGGGTGCGCCCCGCGGTGGCGGCGATCCCCGCCGTGGCGGTAGCGTGGCGCCGGCATGATCGACTTCGAGGCAGAGGGCCTGCTCGACGGCATCGACGGCGAGGCCCGCGACGATCGGCTCGCTTTGCTCGTACAGCTCTCCGCCGAAGGCGTGCCACTCGAGGAGCTGCACGAGGCCGTGGCCGCCGGTCGCCTCACCCTTCTCCCGGTCGAGCGAGGGATCGCCGGCGACGGCCCGCGCTACACGCCGCGTGAGATCGCCGAGCTCTCCGGTGGCGATCTCTGCCTCCTGCAACGGGCGAGCGCGGCGCTCGGCCTTCCCTACCCGGACCCCGACGAGCGCACCCTCACCGTGGCCGACCTGGAAGCGGCTCGCCGGACCAAAGCCTTCCTCGATGCCGGTCTGCCCGAAGACGGGATCATCCAGGTCGCTCGCACGATCGGCATGGGGACGGCGCGGATCGCCGATGCCAACCGCGAGCTGATCCGGCGCACGCTGATGCAGCCGGGCGACAACGAGCGGGACCTCGCCCTGCGCTTTGCGACCGCGGCTGAGCAGATGCTGCCGCTCTTCGAGCCGACGCTTCTCTATGCGCAGCGCGCCCACCTGCTCGAGCAGATCCGCCGCGACGTGATCGGCACCGCCGACCTCGCCTCGGGCGAGATGGGGGCGACCACGGAGATCTCGGTTTGCTTCGCCGACCTGGTCGGCTTCACGAAGCTCGGTGAGGAGATCGAAGCCGAGGAGCTCGGTCTCGTCGCCGGCCGGCTGGAGGAGATGGCGACTGCCGTGGCCGAGCCGCCGGTTCGGTTGGTGAAGACGATCGGCGATGCGGCAATGCTCGTCTCGGCAGACACCGAGGCGATGATCGCCGCTGCGCTGCGCCTGGTCGAGGCCTCCGAGGAGGAGGGGGAGGAGTTCCCACGCCTGCGCGCCGGTATCGCCCGCGGTCCGGTTCTGGCCCAGAGCGGCGATTACTACGGCCGACCGGTGAACCTTGCGAGCCGCATAACCGGCATCGCCAAACCCGGCAGCGTGCTGGTCGATCCGACGGTGAAGCGCGCCGCCTCCGACGCCTTCGAGTACTCCTTCGCCGGCGAGCGCCGCCTCAAGGGTTTCGAATCGCGCTGCAAGCTCTACCGCGTGCGCCGCAGCGAGGCCTAACCCCGCCCCTGGGGGCGAAGCTAGTTCGTTGAAGCCTTATAGGGGCTATGGCCCGGAAAATGCTTCAACCATGGTCCAGGGACGCGTGGGACCTAGTACGGCAGCAGCATGGTGTGGTCTCCCGAAGCCAGCTGCTCGCGCTTGGGCTCGGCGGGGAAGCCATCGAACATCGAATCGCCAGCGGCCGCCTTCATCGCCTCTGGGCGGGCGTATACGCGGTCGGTCGACCGGAAACGAGCAGACATGGACGGCTGATGGCCGCAGTGCTCAGTTGCGGCTCCGAGGCGCAGGCCAGTCACGGCAGCGCCGGTTGGCTGTGGGGCATGGTCGCTTGGAGGGGGGTGATCGACATAGTGGTGCCCCATCGTGTGGTGCGGCGCCGTGCCGGGATAAGGGTGCATCGCCGGTGCGATCTCGACCCTGAACAGGCCCGCCGGGTAAACGGAATACCGGTGACGGATCCGGTCAGCACGCTCATCGATATGGCGTGCGACCTGCGGGATGCGCCGCTCGAAAAGGCGATTCGCGAGGCCGATCGCCTTGGGCTGGTCGATCCCGAAACGCTGTTGACGACTCTCGAAGGGATTCCGCGGCGGCCGGGCACCGGTCGACTACGCAGACTGCTCGAGTCTGAGACGTTTTCGCTCACAGATTCAGAGCTGGAGCAGCGATTTCTTCGTTTGGTTCGTGCCACTCACCTGCCGCCGCCGAGGACGCAGGTCCTGCTGAATGGATACCGCGTCGACTTCTACTGGCCGGAGCTTGGCTTGGTGGTTGAGACTGACGGCCTTCGATATCACCGCACCCCATCGCAGCAGAGAAGAGACCGGCTTCGCGATCAGGTCCATTCCGCGGCTGGCTTGATGCCCATGCGGTTCACTGCCGCCCAGGTCCGCTTCGAACCGAGGCGGACCAAGGCAATGCTGATCGCTGTCGCCTCGCGACTTGAATCACGTCGTTGAAGGATTTTCCGGGCAGTCGGCCGGAAAAACCTTCAACGAATCTCCTGGGCCGGCTTGCGGCCGGAGGCGAGCAGGTTGTAAAAGAGCTCGGCTGGCAGGTGGGGCTCGAGGAATCGGGTGTCGACTTTCTGCAGGGCGATGTAGCTGCGGAAGGCGAAGTTGCGCCAGCTCCAGGAGACCGATTCGGGTTCGGCGGTCGACTCGACCGTGCGCAGCCCCCAGCCCCAGGCGTTGGCGAGCAGCTCCTCGCCGCCGACACGGCGCTCCTCGAAGCCGGCATCGCGCAGCAGGCGGCGCAGGTCGGCAGGGGCGAAGGCGTGCACGTCGACCTCGCCCTCGAGCCCGTGGCCCTCGGATTTCTCGGACTCCGGAATTGCCCGCGGCTGTGCTCTCACCGCTTTGCGCCAGAGCGGCGCAGCAAGCATTCCGGCGCGCTTGGGCAGTGCTGCGAGCCGGTCGCCGTAGCGCGAGGGCTCTCCGGCAAAGGCGATCGCGCCCCCCGGCCGCAGCACACGGCGAAATTCGGCGAAAGCCTTGCCTAGGTCCGGGATGTGGTGCAGAACCGCATGGCCGAAGACGAGATCGAAGCTCTCGTCCTCGAAGGGCAGTTGCTCGGCCTCCGTCTCCACGGTCTCGATCTCGAGGCCCAGGTCCTCGGCGGTGGTCGCGAGGCGCTTCAGCATGCCGGGCGAGATGTCGGTGGCGGTCAGGCGCTCGATCGCCCCGAGCTGCAGGAGGTTGAGCGAGAAATAGCCGGTGCCCGAGCCGATCTCCAGCCCGGCGCCGAAGCTCTCGCCGTCGCGCCCGCCGAGCGCCTTGACGAGCTTCTGGCGTACCTGCTCCTGGCCGGTTGCACCGAAGTCGATGCCCCACTTGGCGTCGTATTCGTCGGCTGCCGCGTCGTGGTAGCGGGTGTTGACGTCCTTGATGTGCTCCGGGGTCGCCGTCGGGGAGGCTGGCATTCGGCCGGGAACAATACGGTCCCGGTTTATGGCGCGTGAGTACGTGCAAGAAAACCAGCCGCCCGGGGTGCCGCCGTTGCCGTTGACCGGAGAGCGCACCCTGCCCGACGTTCCCGAGGAGAACTACTGGTATCGGCGCCATCTGGTGGTTTACGAGTGGATCGCCAAGCGGGTCGCCGAGAAGCGGGTCGTCGACATGGCCTGCGGCGAGGGCTACGGCGCGGACGTGCTGGCCGGCAGCGGCGCGAGCGTCGTCGGCGTCGACGCCAACCCCGAGGCCCACGAGCACGCCCGGCTGCGCTACGTGCGGCCCAACCTGCGCTTCGAGCGCGATCTGGTCGAGAGCTTCGCCGAGCCCTGCGACGCGGTCGTCTTCCTGCAGACGATCGAGCACGTCCAGGACGCCGGCGCGATCCTCGACCACTTTCGCTCGATGCTGGCGCCCGGCGGAGTCGCCTACGTCTCAACGCCCAACCTGCTCACGCTGGCCCCGGCGGGGGCAAAGAAGTCGGACAACCCCTGGCACGTGCACGAGTACCGCGCCGAGGAGTTCCGCGCCCTCTGCGAGGCGCATTTCCCCAGGGTCGAGCTGCTCGGCCTCTTCCACGCGCGCAAGCTGCGCCTCCACGAGATCGCGATCGGGCTGGGCTGGGACCGGCTCCACAAGGCACTGCACCTGACCAAGCCCTTCTATGACCGCTTCACCCCGGCGATCGCCGCCTCGGACTTCGCCCTGAAGCGGAGCGGTCTCGACCGGGCTTTGGATTTCCTCGCTGTCTGCCATGCCCCCTGAGCAGAGCGCTGGCGATCTGGCGATCGTTCTGCACAGCCACATGCCCTACGTCGAGGGCTTCGGCACCTACCCGTTCGGCGAGGAGTGGCTCTTCGACGCGGTGATCCGCTCCTACCTGCCGGTTCTCGAGGTCGCGGATAGGCTGACGATGACGGTGACCCCGGTGCTCGCCGACCAGCTCGAGGACGGCGGCGTCCATGAGCGGCTGCGTCACTTTCTGACCGAGTGGCGGATCGGCGCCGCCGAGGCCGACGCGGCTCAGGTTCCAGATGAATGCCGCGATGCTTGCGAGGCGGAGCTGGCGCGCTACCGGCACGCGCTGGAGCTGCTCGACGGGTACGACGGCAGCCCCCTGCGCGCTTTCCAGAGCGCCGCCGAGGAGGGTCGAGTCGCGCTCGCCACCTCGGCTGCCACCCACGCCGTGCTGCCGATGCTGGCGAGCGCTGCGGGACTGCGCCTGCAGCTGGACGCCGGGATCCGCTCGCACCGGCGGCGCTTCGGTTGGGACGGAGGATTCTGGTTGCCCGAGTGCGCTTACGTCCCGGGGTTGGAGTGGCGCTTGGCCGAGCACGGGGTGCGCTGGTTCTGCGTCGACCAGAGCGCCCATACGGAGTCGCTCGAGGCGTTGACGCCGGTCGCCAGCAAGGCGGGGCCGGTGGCGTTGCCGATCGACTGGGAGGCGATCCAGTGGCTCTGGTCCCTCGACGGCTACCCCTCCGACCCGGCTCATGCCCAGTTCGCCGGCAAGTCGCTGCGTGGCGTGCGGATCTGGAAGGTGGGCGGCGGTGGCTATGACCCGGTGGCAGCAGCGGCGGCGGCACGCCGTCAGGCGGGCGAGTTCCTGACCGCGGTCACCGCTCGCCTGCGTGAGTTTGCCGCTGCCAGGGGCCGCCGGGGATTGCTCGTCTTCGCGATCGACACCGAGCTGCTCGGCCACTGGTGGTCGGAGGGCGCTCTCTGGCTGCGCGACGTGCTGGCCGGCGCAGAGGCGGCGGGCATACGTCTGCTCACCATTCCCGAAGCGCTCGCCGAGCACGAGCCGGTCGAGCGCCGCCTCTTCGCCTCGACTTGGGGCGAGGACAAGGACCTCAGCACCTGGGACTCGCCGGCGGTCGCCGATCTCGCCTGGGGAGCGCGCCGCCTGGAGCTGCGCCTGCTGCGGGCCCTGTCTGGCGGCCTCCGCGACGGCCCCGCGCTGCGCGCCACGCGCGAGCTGCTCGCCGCTCAGGCGAGCGACTGGGCCTTCCTCGATAAACGCGGCCAGGCCGGCGACTACGCCTACCAGCGGGCGACCGCCCATTCCGAAGCGGCGCTGGAGGCCATAGACTCCCCGGCCATCGCCGACCCGCGCCTACGCGCACTCGCCCCTGACTTGAGCCTCTCGCCGCTCCTTCAGCCGTGACCACCCGCGTACTGATCCTCTCCTGGGAGTACCCGCCGCTGATCGAGGGCGGCTTGGCGCGCCACGTGCGCAAGCTCTCCGAGGCGCTGGTCGAGCGCGAGGTCGAGGTTCACGTCCTGACCCGCGGCGGCGAAGAGTCGCCGGCCGAGGAGCACTGCGGCGGCGTTGTCATCCACCGGATCCGTGAGCCGCAGCGGCCCACCGACCTCGGCGAGTTCGTCGCCTGGGTCGAGCGGATGAACTCCGACATGCTCGCCTCCGGCGTCGAGCTTGGCGACCGCTACCGCTTCGACCTGGTCCACGGTCACGACTGGCTCGTCGCGAATGCCTGCGACCACCTCGCCAAGCGCTTCGAGGCGCCGCTCGTGACGACGATTCACGCCACCGAGCACGGCCGCCACCAGGGCTGGGTCGACAAGCACCCACAAACCTACATCCACGGTGTCGAGCGCTGGATAACCAACCGGTCGGAGCGGGTGATCGCCTGCTCCCACTACATGCGCGAGCAGATCGCCGACATCTTCGGCGTCGACGAGGAGCGCGTTTCGGTGATTCCCAACGGAATCGATCCGGACGACCTGCAGCCACAGGATCCAGATGAGCTGACTCGGTTGCGCTCGGAGTTCGCCGATCCCGAGGAGAAGCTGGTGCTGTTGATCGGCCGCCTGGTCTACGAGAAGGGCTTCCAGCTGGCGCTGGAGGCGATGCCCCGCCTGATCGAAGAGGTACCGGGCACTCGCTTCCTGATCGCCGGCTCCGGCACCCATGAGGCCGAGCTGCACAAGCAGGCAGAGGATCTCGGCCTGATGGAGCACGGCACCTTCCTCGGCTGGATCGGCGACGACGTGCTGCACTCGCTCTACCGGATCGCCGACCTCACCGTAGTTCCCTCGATCTACGAGCCCTTCGGCCTCGTCGCCTTGGAGGCGATGGCCTCGGGCTGTCCCTGCATCGTCGCCGACACCGGTGGCCTGCGCGAGGTCGTCCCCCACGAGGAGGTCGGCTTGCGCTTCCGCTCCCACGATCCGCAGGCCCTGGCCGAGGTCGCGATCCGCGTGCTCTCCGACGACGAGCTCGGCAGCAGCTTGGTCGCCGAAGCCTACGAGCACCTGCGCCGCTTCGACTGGGGCGACGTCGCCGAGCAGACGGCCGCGGTCTACGCCGAGCTGGTCGGCGAAGCGAGCCCGGCCTGAACTGCGGCGTTGGCTCTTACTCCTCCTCTGTGAACTTGCCGATCCGGGTGCCGCCCGGGTCCCAGCCCATGCCGGCGAGCAGCTCGTCAGCCGAGATTTCGAGTGAGCCGACCAGCTTGATCAGCGTGTCAACGCGAGCCAGGCGCAGGCCGCGCTCCAGCTGGCTGATCTCGGTGCGGTGCAGCGAGGCGCGCACGCTGAGCTCGTCCTGTGAGAGGTCGGCCCGTTTGCGGCAGCGGGCCAGGTTGTCTCCAAAGCGAGCGGCGATGTCCACGGCGTCATCCTTCCCGAGGCGGTTGCCTCCACGCTGATCACTGCGGTTATCCGCCGTAGGCCACTCCGCGGGCTGAGCTTGCGATGCAACGTATCAGCTGTCGGACAACACACCGAATATCTGATAGCCTGCTTGCAGGGAGACGTCGCAAGAGATCTGAGGAGAAAGTCTGTGCCTAACCTTGTTGTGTGCGACAAATCGGAGTCACGGAGTTGAAGGCGAACTTGGACAGCGTGCTTCGCGAAGTCGAAGACGGCGAACACGTGAGGATCATTTCGCGTGGCTTTCCTGTAGCGGAGTTGGTGCCGGCGTTGCCAGAGCGGAGCGAGGGGGAGAAGAAGCTGATCGCCGAAGGCCGAATCACGCCTGCAACGCGACCCCTCCCGAAGAACCCGCCGCCACCCCGAGACACCGGTCGTTCGGCATCGGCGTTCATTCTCGCCGAGCGCGAAGAAGAGCGTTGACCCTCTATCTCGACTCGAGTGCGCTGGTCAAGCGCTACGTGAGAGAGGTCGGCAGCGATCTGGTTGCCGAGGCGATGAGAAGTTCGAGCACCTTCAAGATGTGCCGGGTCGGTTACGTCGAGACGGAGCGTGCCGTGGCACGCGGGGGTGGGCCGGAGGATGTCGAGAGAATGCGGAGCGAGTGGCCCAGCGTCGATTTCGTCGAGCTTGACGAAGGCTTGGCAGAGCACGCCGCCGCTCTCGCCGTCCATCACCGGCTTCGCACCCTCGACGCCCTGCACCTGGCCGCGGCGCTGACCCTGGCCGACGACGATCCGACCTTTCTCACCTGGGACACCCAGCTGCACCGTGCCGCTCGGGAGCAGGGCCTTCGGACCCTTCCCGTCCGACTAAGTGCTCGATCGAAGATCGCCTGAGGTGGTACTCACTCCGCTGAGGCTGGCGGCTGCATCGTGGTCCAGGCTTCCGGATCGGGTTCGACCGGCTCGGGCCAGCGCAGCTGCTGCGGCGCCTCGCGCATGCGGATGATGCGTGCCGGGATGCCCGCGACGACGGCGTTAGCGGGAACGTCCTTGGTGACCACCGAGTTGGTGCCGACGATCGAGTTGTCGCCGACGCGGACTCCGCGCAGGATGCAGGCGCCGTAGCCAATCCAGACGTTGGAGCCGACCTCGACGTCGCGGGTGTAGATGCCCTGCACGCGGATCGGGCGCTCGACTTCGACCACGCCATGGTCGAAGTCGATGAACATCGCCCGGTCGGCAATCACGCACTGCTGGCCGATCCGCACCCGCTTGTAGGCGGAGATCGTGCACTCCTGGCCGATCACCGTCTTGGCGCCGATCTCGACTCGGCCCTCGTGGCAGCGGACCTTGGTCCCGTCGCCGAGCCAGACGAAGCGGCCGAGCTCGATTCGCGCGCCGCGGGCTACCTGCAGTTCGAGGCCGCGGCCGAAGAAGACCGGCCCGTCGGTGCGCCAGCGCCGACCCGCCGCGGTGAACAGGCGACGTCGCAGGTAGCGGCCCAGCAGCCGCGCGTATTTCGGCGTCAGCATCCGGTTACCGAGCAGGAAGCGGATCAGGCGGATCACGGCGGCGGGGACTTTAGAGTCTGGGGAGCAATTCCCGCCCAACTCTTAGACTGGCGCAGCGATGCCTGAGGCAGCCAAGACCGCCCCGCTAGCCGAGCGGCTCGTCGCCGGGGACAAGCGTGCCCTGGCCCGGGCGATCACCTTGATCGAGTCCGACGACCCGGCCGGCTGGGAGCTGGTCCGCGAGGTCTACCCGCGCACCGGCAGGGCGCGGATCGTCGGGTTCACAGGTCCTCCGGGGGTCGGCAAGAGCACCCTTATAGGGGCGTTGACGGCTGAGCTGCGCAAAGCCGAGCGCCAGGTTGCGGTGCTCTCGATCGACCCCTCGAGCCCCTTCACCCAGGGGGCTCTGCTCGGCGACCGTATCCGGCTCTCAGACCACTTCCTCGATCCCGGTGTCTTCATCCGCTCGATGGCCTCCCGCGGCGCCCTCGGCGGCCTTTCCGAGGCGGCTCTCCAGGTGGCGCTGGCGATGGATGCGGCAGGCAAGGACGACGTGCTGATCGAGACGGTCGGCGTCGGTCAGGCCGAGATCGACATCGTCGATCACGCCGACACGATCGTCCTGGCTCTGATGCCCGGCTCGGGCGACTCGATTCAGGCCCTGAAGGCGGGTGTGATGGAGATCCCTGACGTGATCGTCGTCAACAAGGCCGATCACCCGATGACCGACACGATGGTGCGCGAGGTGCGCGGCGTGCTGGCGCTCTCCCACGACCCCGAGGGTTGGAAGGTGCCGATACTGCGCACCGAGGCGGCGCGCGGCGAGGGCGTGACCGAGCTGGCCAGCGCGATCGACGAGCACCGCGCCTTCATCGAGGCGGCCGGTACCCTCGAGGAGCGGCGGGCCCGCAACCTGCGCAACGAGGTCTTGGGGATCGCCACCTCCCGCATGCGTCGCCGCATGGAGGCCACTGCGGCCAGCGATCCCGAGACCGCGGTGCTGCTGGAGCGCGTGGTGAAACGTGAGATCGATCCGGCGAGTGCGGCGACCGAGCTGCTCGCGAGGCAGGCGGATGACTGAGTCGCCCGCTGCGGTGCCTTCGGCGGCCGAGGTGCGCGACTGGGCAGGCCACGCCGTCGACGATCTCGACGGGGCCGCGGTCGGCCGGGTGCAAGGGCTCTTCGTCGATGCCGAGAGCGGCGACGCCAGCTGGCTGATCGTCAGGCAGGGCCGGCGAAGGGGCACTCTGGTCGCCGTTCCCCTGCGCGACTGCGCCGCCGCCGCGGAGCGTGTCTGGGTTGCGCACCAGCGCGCCGTAATCCGCAGCGCGCCGGTTGTCGATCCGACCCGGCCGCTGCTGCGCGAGCACGAGCTGGCGATCGCCGCCCACTTCGGGATCGGCGAGCGGGCCGGCCGCGCCGCCGAGGTCTGCGGACGCCCCGAGGGCTCGATCACTTCACAGCCAGCCTGATCCGCCGCGAGCTTGGTGGAATGTTGGCCCGGGCCCCGACTTAGCAGCCGAGCTGGCGGGCGATCACCATCTGCTGCACCTCGTCGGTGCCCTCGCCGATCGTGAGGATCTTGGCGTCGCGGTAGAAGCGGCAGACGGGGTACTCCTCGATGTAGCCGTAGCCGCCGTGGATCTGTACCGCCTCCTCGGTGGCACGCACCGCGAGCCGGCCGGTGATCAGCTTCGCTTGGGCTGCGGTCAGCGTGAAGGATTTGCCGGCGTCCTTCTCCAGCGCCGCCCGCCAGGTGAGCAGGCGCGCCGCCTCGATCTGGGCCGAAAGGTCGGCGATCTTCGCCTGGATCGACTGGAACTTGGAGATCGTCTGGCCGAAGGCCTGGCGCTCGCTGGCGTAGGCGATTGCCTCGTCGAGAGCGCCCTGGGCGAGGCCGACGCCCATCGCGGCGACGCCGATCCGCCCTCCGTCGAGGATGTGGAGGAAGTTCTTGAAGCCCTCGCCGCGGCGGCCGAGCAGGTTGGCCTCGGGCACCCGGCAGTCCTCGAAGCTGAGCGGCCGCGTGTCGGAGGCGTTCCAGCCCATCTTGCGGTAGGGCTCACCGGCCTCGTAGCCGGGTGTGCCGTTGGGCACGATCAGGTTGGAGATCTCCTTGCGCCCGTTGGCCTCGCCGGTGACCGCGGTGATCGAGACGCAGCCGGAGATCTCCGTGCCCGAGTTGGTGATGAACTGCTTGGCGCCGTTGATGACCCATTCGCCTTCTTCCAGCTTCGCCGTCGTCCGCACGTTGCCGGCGTCCGACCCCGCCTCCGGCTCGGTCAGTCCGAAGGCGGCAAGCCGCTCGCCGCTGCAGAGCCGTGGCAGCCACTCGGACTTCTGCTCGTCCGTCCCCCAGAGGTAGATCGGCATCGTCCCCAGCGACGTGTGCGCCGCCATCGTGATGCAGACCGAGGAGTCGATCCGCGCCAGCTCTTCAACCGCCAGCACATAGCTCAGCGTGTCAGCCCCACCACCGCCGTACTCCTGCGGAAACGGAATCCCCATCAGTCCGAGCTTCCCCAGCTTCTCCACGATCTCGTAGGGGAACCGCTTCTCTCGATCCAGCTCCTCCGCGACCGGCTTGACCTCCCCCAGCGCGAACTCCCGCACCGTGTCGCGCAGCAGCCTCTGCTCGTCAGAAAGCTCGAAATCCACGGCCGGAGCGTATGGCCTGGAGCCTCGTCGACGCTTCGCTGCTCCAGCTGTTCAGCGAAAGACGCTTCTGCCGGCGGGTGGCGCGGTTTTGGGGGACCACCCCGAGGAAGCTTTAGCTACCGCAGGGGTGGTGGCACCAAAACCGTGACAGGACCCGCCGGCCCTGAACCGTTACAGCTGCAGGCTCTTCACCTGCAGCAACTCCTCGATCGCAAACCGCCCGTTCTCGCGCCCGTGCCCCGACTGCTTGTAGCCCCCGAATGGCGCCAGCGGGTTGAAGGCCCCGCCGTTGATCTCGATCTGGCCCGTCCTGATCCGCCTGGCGACGGAGATCGCGCGGTCCTGGTCGGCCGACCAGACGCCGCCGGCCAGGCCATAGTCGGTCTCGTTGGCGATCCGCACCGCGTCGTCCTCGCCGTCGTAAGGCTGGATCGCCAGCACCGGCCCAAAGATCTCCTCCTGGGCGATGGTCATCTCGGGCGTCACCTCGGAGAAGACGGTGGGGCGGACGAAGTAACCGCGCTCGAGCCCCTCCGGGGGCGTCACCCCACCGGTGAGGAGCTTCGCGCCCTCGCCCTCGCCCTTCTCGATGTAGCCGCGCACGCGCTCGCGCTGCACGTCGGAGACCAGCGGCCCGAGCCGGGTCGAGTCCTCGAAGGGATCGCCTGGCGTGAAGGCCGCAGCGGTCTGCGCCGCGATCTCCTCTGCCTCCGCGAGCTTCTCGCGCGGCACCAGCATGCGGGTCAGGGCGCTGCAGGTCTGGCCCGAGTTGAGGTAGCACTTGGCGACGCCGTCTGGGACCGCCCTGCTCAACTCGGCATCGTCGAGGATCACGTTCGGCGACTTGCCGCCGAGCTCCATCGCCACCGGCTTGACGGTCGCCGAGGCAAGCTCGGAGACGCGCCGCCCGGCGCGGGTCGAGCCGGTGAAGGAGACCATGTCGACGCCAGGATGGCCGGCGATCGCCTCGCCGACGACCGGACCGGTGCCCGTGACGAGGTTGAAAACGCCCCCGGGCAGGTCGGCGGCCTCGATCACCTCGGCAAGGATGAAGGCGTTGAGCGGCACGACCTCGCTCGGCTTGAGCACGACCGTGCAGCCGGCGGCGAGGGCGGGGGCGACCTTGGCGGCGATCTGGTTGAGGGGGTAGTTCCAGGGCGTGATCGCGCCCAACACGCCGACCGGCTCGCGCAGCACCCGCGAGTTGCCGATCTCCTCCTCCCAGGCGACTTCCTCCATCAGACCGGGCATCGCCGCGAACTGGCCGGTGGGCAGGCCCGCCTGGATGATCTGGCTCAGTTTCAGCGGCATGCCAAGCTCTTGGGCGATCGTCGCTGCGATCTCTTCGGAGCGCTCACCGAGCCCGGCGGCGATCGAGCTCAGGTAGCCGGCGCGCTCCTCGCGCGAGGTCTGCGACCAGGACTCGAAGGCATTGCGGGCGGCGGCCACAGCACGATCTGCGTCGGCCGGCGTGCAGGCTGGGATCGAGCCCATCGCCTCCTCGGTGGTCGAGTTGATCACCTCGATCGGCTCGGAGCCCTGCGGCTCGACCCACTCGCCGCCGATGAAGATCTTGTCCTTGATCTGAGTATCCGCCGCTGTTGCCATCCCTCTTCCTCCTCGATCGCTTGCCTCTGGCCGCTCAGCCAAGACGCTAGCGAACTGCATCAAATTCTCGGTCCAGCAGGTAGAGAATTTGATGCAGTTCGCGTCAGGCGGCCTTGCTGGCGGCCAGTGCGGTCGCGAGGCCGGGGGCCGGTAGGGCCCGAGCGTCGCGCGCGTGCAGGACCTCGCCGCAGCTCTCGCAGATGCCGCGGTCGTTGACCGCGCCGCCACAGCCCTTGTGGACGATCACCATCGGCGGCCCGTCGGGGTTGGGGGAGTGCCGGTCGCCCCAGCCAAGCAGCGCGACCAGTGCCGGCCAGAGGTCGAGGCCCTTCTCAGTGAGGAAGTACTCGTAACGCTCCGGGTTGCGCTGGTAGGCGCGCCGCTCGAGGATGTCCTCCTCGACCAGGCGCTGGAGCCGCGTCGAGAGCACGTTGCGGGCCACGCCGAGCCCCTTCTGCAGCTCGTCGAAGCGGCGTCTGCCGTTCATCACGTCGCGCACGATCAGCAGCGACCAGCGCTCGCCGATCACCTCCAGCGAGCGGGCGATCGAGCAGATCTGACCGGGATAGTCGTTGCGCAGCACGAAAGTGATCTTCGCACACTGAGTTGCGTCAAGCAACTGAGTCGGCTAGGGTTTCGCTTCACGACAGTTGCTTCAAGCAACCCATCTCGCTGACTTTGTCTTTAGTCGCGCATATGGCGAAGAAAGGCGAAGTCAGCGGCGGGTGGCTAGAAACGGAGGCAGTGCGATGAGGTTGATTCCGAAAAGCAAGCATCACCAGCGGGTCAAGGCCCCGCGCATCTCGATCAGCCAAGCCGAGATCACGGCCGATCTGCTCTATCCCGCAGGCCCGCGGGCGAGTCGCCAGCGCCTTGGATCCGACCTCCGGAGGAGCCGGTGAGCCAGGACAGCGCTGTCGAGGAGCGCATCGCCGCCCGGGTCGCCAAGGTGGCCCAGGAAAACGGCACCGCCGTCGAGGTGGCCGAGGCCTACGCGGCGGAGCAGCCGGAGATCAGCCGCACCCGCCAACTCACATGGCAGGACCCGATGCCGACCGCAGCCGCTGGGGCGACGATGACCGGCATGGAGTACATGCGGGCGATCGTCGCCGGTGAGCTGCCGCCGCCACCCATTGCCGTGACGATGCGGATGCGCCCGATCGAGCTCGGCGAGGGCCGCGCCGTCTTCGAGGGCGAACCGGGGGAGGAGCACTACAACCCGATCGGCGTCGTCCACGGCGGCTACGCCGCGACCCTGCTCGACTCGGCGCTTGGCTGCGCCGTCCACACCACTCTTCCCGCGGGCGTCGGCTACACCTCGCTCGGCCTGGAGGCCAAGTACGTGCGCCCAATTACCCGCGACACCGGCCGCGTCCTCTGCGAGGCCAACGTCCTCTACGGCGGCCGCCGCCAGGCGACGGTCGAGGCCAACCTGACCGCTGCCGAGAGCGGCAAGCTGCTCGCCCACGGCATCGCAACGTGCATGATCCTCGCCTCATAGCAAATATGCAATAAGTACGTATCTGCTATATTTCAGGCGTGAAAACTACTTCTGGGCAACTCCTGCGCGAAGTCCGCGCGAGGCAGGGCGTCAGCCAGAAGCAGCTGGCGATGCGGGCGAGCACCACCCAGTCGGCGATCTCGCGCATCGAGCGCGACCGGGTGTCGCCCTCGGTGGAGACGCTGCGCGAGCTGCTCTACCTGCTGGGGGAGGATTTGGGGCTGGGCAGTGAGGTGCGGGACTTCGGGATCGACCGAACGCTGAACTCCGAGCGCCTGAAGCTCTCGCCGTCCGATCGTGTCGAGTATGGCCTGGCGATGGCTGAGCAGCTGATCGCGATCAGCCCCAATGTCAGGGTGGAAGCGGGATGACTGTCGAGCAGCTTCCCCCTCGGCCTCCCGACCTGCGCGCGTTGTTGGCGCCGCTCGTTCGGCACGGGGTCGACTTCGTCCTGGTTGGCGGCATGGCGGGGATCAGTCACGGCTCGAGCTATCCGAGCTACGACCTCGATGTTGTCTATGCGCGCGATCGTGTCAACATTGCGCGGCTGGTCGGGGCTCTTGAGGAGATCGGCGTCCGGTTGCGGGGTGCGCCCGCGGACCTTCCCTTCCTGCTCGACACGAGGACGATAGAGAACGGCTCGAACTTCACGTTCGTCACCCCCCATGGCGACTTCGACATCCTCGGCCACGCCGACGGCATGCCCAGCTATGAGGAGCTGAGGTCCGAGGCCTCGGTACGCGAGATCCTCGGTCTGGAGATCCGAGTCGCCTCGATTGACCACCTGATCGCGATGAAGCGCGCCGCGAATCGACCCAAGGACCGAGTCGCGGTCGAGGAGTACATCGTCATCGCCGATCAGCAGCGCCGAAGCGCGCAGGGGGAATAGGCGCGCTCAGCTCGCCAGCTCGCGCGCGATCCCCGTGAGCAGACGAACCCCGTAGCCGCTGGCGTCCTTGCCGGTGTAGGGGCGGCCGACGTCCCAGGCGGTGCCGGCGATGTCGACATGGGCCCAGGGCACCTCGCCGACGAATTCCTCGAGGAAGGCGGCGGCGTAGATCGTGCCCGCCTTGCGCTTGGCCGCGGCGTTGGTCAGGTCGGCAACCGTGCCCTTGGTCAGCGAGCGGTACTCGTCGTGCAGCGGTAGGCGCCAGACCAGCTCGCCGGTCTCGTGGCCGACATGCTCGACCGCAGTGGCGAGCGCGTCGTCGTTGGAGATCACCGCCGCGTAGGTCGAGCCGAGGGCGATCATCACGGCGCCGGTGAGAGTGGCGATATCGACGATCCGGTCCGCTCCCTGCTCGGCGGCGTAGGCAAGAGCGTCGGCGAGGATCAGGCGGCCCTCGGCGTCGGTATTGTTGACCTCGACCGTCTTGCCGTTGTACTGGGTGATGATGTCGCCGGGCTTGATCGCCGTGCCCGAGGGCATGTTCTCGGTCGCCGGCACGACCGCGACCAGGTCCAGCTTCAGCTCGAGCTCGGCGATCGCGCCGACCGCCTCCAGCACCGCTGCGGCGCCCGACATGTCCATCTTCATCTCCTGCATGCCGGCCGAGGGCTTGAGCGAGATGCCGCCGGTGTCGAAGGTGACGCCCTTGCCGACCAGGCCGAGAGTCCCCCCGGAGCCACCGCCGGCGTAGCGCATGACGATCAGCTTCGGCTCCTCGGCGCTGCCCTGGCTGACCGCAACGAGGCCGCCCATCTCCTTGGCGGCGATCTCGGCTCGGCCCAGCACCTCGGTGCTGACCGCCGGGTGAGCGGAGGAGATCTCGCGGGCGCGGCGGGCGAGGAAAGAGGGCGTCGCGACGTTCGAGGGCAGGCTCTGCAGGTCGCGGGCGCGGTTCTGGGCCTCGGCGCAGACCCGCGCCGTCTCGGCTGCCACGGCGACGCGCTCCGGCGCCAGCAGGGTCAGCGATTCGAGCGCCGGCGAAGCCGGATCCTCGGGGTCGGCGCTCTTGAAGCGGTCGAAGCGGTAGGCGCCGAGGATCGTGCCGGTCACGATCCCCTCGGTGAGCGCCTCGTCGTTGGCGGACTCGGGCAAGACCCAGGCGATCGAGCTCAGAGCCAGCTTGGCGGCCTCCTTCGCCACCAGCGCGGCGGCGATGCGGAGGCGCTCCGCGTCGAGGTCCTCGCGCTTGCCAAGGCCGACGACGACGACACGGGTGGGTCGCTCCGGGTGCAGCATCGCCAGCTTCTTGAAGCCGCCCTTCGCATCGGATGCGCCCGGCGCGGAAGCCAGCTCCAGGGGGAGCTCCTCGCCCTCGCAGAGGCCGACGGCAAGCAGGCCGGCGTCGACAGCGGGGACCTCGACTTGGCTGACGGCGACGTTCACGAGCAGGCGAGTCTATGACGTTGCGCACGGTGGCTGGACGGAAGGTCCCGCTATCGTTCCCCTTGGGCCAGGCGGCCCGTCATCGAGCCGAGATCCGGCACAACCGACAGAAAGGCAGCCATGCCCAGCACAGTCATCCTTGCAACCGCGCGCACGCCCTTCGGCAAGATGGGGGGAACCCTCTCCTCGCTCGACGCCACCGACCTCGGCGGCCACGCGATCTCAGCGGCGCTGGAGCGCTCCAGCGTCGATCCCGAACAGGTCCAGCAGGTCGTCTTCGGCCAGGTCCTGCAGGCTGGCCAGGGTCAGATTCCCTCCCGCCAGGCACAGATCAAGGGCGGCATTCCAAAGGAGGTGCCTTCGGAGACGATCAACAAGGTCTGTGCCTCGGGCATGCGCTCGCTTGGCATCGCCGACCAGGCGATCCGCGCCGGAGACACCGAAGTCGCGGTCACCGGCGGCATGGAGTCGATGAGCCAGGCACCGCACCTGCTCCCCGGCGCTCGCTTCGGCTATCGCATGGGTCACGTCGAGACGATCGACGCGATGGTCCACGACGGCCTCACCAACCCCTTCACCGAGAAGCAGATGATCAACGAGGCCAGCGAGGTCTCCAACGAGCTGGAGATCACGCGCGCCGACATGGACCGCTTCGCCGAGCGCTCACACCGGCTCGCCGCAGAGGCCACCGACGCCGGCCGGCTGGCCGACGAGATCGTCGGCGTCACCGTCAAGTCGCGCAAGGGCGAGAACACGATCGAGGCCGACGAGGCGATCCGCGCAGAGACCACCGTCGAGACACTCGCCGGTCTGCGGGCGATCGGCGGCGAGGACGCCACCCATACCGCCGGCAACGCGCCGGGAGTGAACGACGGCGCCGGTGCGATCGTCGTTGCCTCCGAAGAGTGGGCAGAGAAGGAGGGCCGCCGCCCGCTGGCGCGTGTTCTCGCCTACGGCACCGTCGCCGACGACTTCCCCTACCTGGCCAAAACGCCGGCCAACGCCGCCAAGCAGGCACTGGAGAAGATCGGCAAGGGCCCCGAGGACGTCGACCTCTGGGAGATCAACGAGGCTTTCGCCTCGGTCGCCCTCAACTCGATGCGGATGCTCGGCGTCGACGAGGAGAAGGTCAACGTCAACGGCGGCGCGATCGCCCTCGGTCACCCGATCGGCGCCTCCGGCGCCCGTATCGTCGGTTCCCTCGTGCACGAGCTCGGCCGTCGCGGTGGCGGCCTCGGCGTCGCCGCGATCTGCTCCGGCGGCGGCCAGGGCGACGCAATTGTGTTGGAGGTGGCTGCGCAGTAGCGCGGCCGCTGCAAACCGGCGCATCTCGGGGTCCTCGGTCGCTCGGATCGGGTCACGCACCAGCTAGTGCGCTCCCCTCACCTCGCTCCCTGCGTCCCCCGACCTGCTTGGTTTTCACGGCCGTTCAAGGGACGCAGTGAGCCGGGCCGCAGCCTTTTTTGATCTCGACAAGACCTTGATGGCGGGGTCGAGTGGGATGCAGTTCGCCCGCATCGCGGCCAAGCGCCACATCGTCACTCGTCGGCAGCTGGCCAGCTGGGCGGTCGAGCATCTGCGCTACCGCCTGCACGGCACCACCGACGCGCGCACCGAGGAGGTGCTGCGCGTCGCCCGCGAGCTGATCGCGGGCGTACCGGAGACGACAGTTGACCGCATGGGCCCGGAAGTGATGGCGGCAATCCTGCCGCGCGTCTACCCGCAGATGCTCGACGAGGTTTACACGCATCAGGACGCCGGCCGTGCGACCTTTATCGTCAGCGCGGCCGGCAACGGCGTGGTCGAGTCGCTCGCTCATGTGCTTGGCATGGACGGCGGCATCGGTACCCGCTACGAAGTCGACGCTGAGGGCCACTTCACCGGTCGCTTCGACGGCCCCTTCGTCTACGGGCCAGGCAAGGTGGAGGCAATGCAGGAGTTCGCCGCCGATCACGGCATCGACCTCGCCTCTTCCTACGCCTATTCCGACTCGATCTCCGACCTGCCGATGTTGCGCGCGGTCGGCAATCCCGTCGTCGTCAATCCCGATCCACCGCTGGCCGAGATCGCCCGCGACGAGGGCTGGCAGACGCTGCGCTTCGAGCGACTCGGGCGCCGCCTCGTGGCGTTCGCGATCACGCTGCTGGCGACGGTCGCCGGCTTCGGCGGCTCGCGCATCGCCGCTCGCCGCAAGCCACCGCCACGGCGCTTCCCGACGTGGCGCTAGGCCGTGCATGGCGACTTTCCCGTTCCATACACCAGGTAACTCGCCAAGCGGCTCCGCTGGTCACGCCTAGACTGTGCGAATGGCGATCGAGCCGCGCGATAAGCCGGAGTACACAGAGCGCGAAGCGCGGTTCTCGACGATGTCGGGGGAGCCGATCGAGCCGCTCTACGGTCCCGACCGGGCGCCGGCGGACCCCGAGGAGACGATCGGCAGCCCGGGCGAGTACCCCTTCACCCGCGGCCCCTACCCATCGATGTACCGGGGGAGGCTCTGGACGATGCGCCAGTTCGCCGGCTTCGGCACGGTCGAGGAGACCAACGAGCGCTTCCACTACCTGCTCGACCACGGCCAGACGGGGCTTTCGACGGCCTTCGACATGCCGACCCTGATGGGCTACGACTCAGACCATCGGCGCAGCCTCGGCGAGGTTGGCCGCGAGGGCGTCGCCGTCGACAGCCTCGACGACATGGAACAGCTCTTCGATGGCATCCCGCTGGGCGGCGTCACCACCTCGATGACGATCAACGCGCCGGCGGCGATCCTGCTTGCCTTCTACGTGCTGGTCGGCGAGCAGCAGGGGGTGTCGCCGGAGAAGCTCGGCGGCACGATCCAGACCGACATCCTCAAGGAGTACATCGCCCAGAAGGAGTGGTGCTTCCCGATCGAGCCGGCGATGCGCCTGGTCACCGACATGATCGAGTGGTGCAGCGAGAACATGCCGCGCTGGCACCCGGTCTCGATCTCCGGGTACCACATCCGCGAGGCCGGCTCGACCGCCCAGCAGGAGCTCGCCTTCACGCTCAAGGACGGCTTCACCTACGTCGAGCGGGCGCTCGAGCGCGGCCTCGACGTCGACGAGTTCGCCCCGCGGCTCTCCTTCTTCTTCAACGCCCACATCGACTTCTTCGAGGAGATCGCCAAGTACCGCGCGGCGCGCCGCATCTGGGCCCGCGAGATGCGCGAGACCTACGGAGCCAAGCGCGAGGAGTCGATGCGGCTGCGCTTCCACGCCCAGACCGCCGGCGTCTCGCTGACCGCGCAGCAGCCGCTCAACAACGTCGTGCGCACCTCGCTCGAGGCGCTGGCGGCGGTGCTCGGCGGCACCCAGTCGCTGCACACCAACTCCTTCGACGAGGCGCTGGCGCTGCCCACCGAGGAGGCGGTGCGGGTGGCGCTGCGCACCCAGCAGATCATCGCCTTCGAGTCCGGTGCGCCGAACACCCCCGATCCGCTCGGCGGCTCCTGGTTCGTCGAGCAGCAGACCGACGAGATGGAGCGGGCGGCGTATGAGTACTTCGCCCGCATCGACGAGCTGGGCGGGATGGTCGAGGCGATCCGCCGCAACTTCCCCCAGCGCGAGATCGCCGACGCCGCTTTCACCTATCAGCGCGAGGTCGACGAGCGTAAGCGGATCGTCGTCGGCGTCAACGACTTCGTCCAGGAGGGCGAAGAGCCGACCCCGATCCTGCGCATCGACCCGGCGCTGGAGCGCAAGCAGGTCGATCGCCTGCAGGCGACTCGCGCTCGACGCGACTCCGGCGCTGTGGAGAGCGCCCTTGCCGAGCTGCGACGTGCAGCCGCGACGGAGGAGAACCTGATGCCGCCGATCATCGCCGCCGCCCGCGCCCGCACCACGGAGGGAGAGATGATCGCGGCGATGCAGGAGGTCTTCGGCACCTACACGGAGTCCCCCGTCTTCTAAGCTCCCCGCGCTGATGGAGGCCGCCACCGCCCGCAAGATCCGCGTCGTCGTCGCCAAGCCCGGCTTGGACGGGCACGACCGCGGCGCCAAGATCATCGCTCGCGCCCTGCGCGACGCCGGAATGGAGGTGATCTACACCGGCCTGCACCAGACGCCGGAGCAGATCGCCGAGACGGTGATCCAGGAGGACGCCGACGCGGTTGGCCTCTCGATTCTCTCCGGCGCCCACATGACGCTGGTGCCGCGCGTGGTCGAGCTGCTCGCCGAGCAGGGGGTGGACGATGTGCTGGTCACGGTTGGAGGCACGATCCCCGCTGAGGACATCCCCGAGCTGGAGAAGCTCGGAGTGGCCGCCGTCTTCACTCCTGGAGCCGGAACCGACGAGATCGTCGAGTTCATCCGCGAGGGCGCTGCCGAGCGCCACGAAGCGTGACGAGAGGCCCTTTCGAACTACGCACGACATGGTGTATAGGTAGACTGATTGACTGGTCAGTCAACAGCTTGAGAACCAGCTCTAGAACTCAGCCAAGGAGGCTTGAAAGTTGAAGATCTGCGTCCTGGTCAAGGAGGTTCCGGACGCCGCCGTTCAGAAGCGCATCGACCCCAACACGATGCGCCTGGACCGCAGCGGCGAGAAGAACCTGAACCCCTTCGACACACATGCCATCGAGGCCGCCATGCAGATCAAGGAGGGCGGCGCGATTCCGGTCGAGGAGGTCGTCGCGGTGACGATGGGGCCCGACTCCGCGGTCCGCGCCCTGCACAAGGCGGTCGCGCTCGGAGCGGACCGCTCCGTACACCTCTCCGACGACGCGCTCAGCGGCTCCGACGTCTGCGCCACCGGCTACTCGCTGGCCAAGGTGCTCGAGGCCGAGAGCCCGGACCTGGTCCTGCTCGGCCAGCAGTCCGATGACGGCGAGTGCTACACGATCGGCGCCGTGGTCGCCGACCACCTGAAGATGCCCTCGCTGACCCAGGTGATCAAGATCGACGTCACCGACGGCAAGCTGCGCTGCGAGCGCCAGGCCGAGTACGGCTACGACACGGTCGAGGTCGAGCTGCCCGCCGTGATCAGCGTCGGCGACGCGATCAACGAGCCGCGCTACCCGAGCCTCAAGGCGATCATGGGGGCGAAGAAGAAACCGCTCGACGCGAAGGCGACCGCCGACGTCGGCATCGACGGCGGCATGGTCGGCGAGGGCGGCTCGAAGACGAAGGTCCTGGGACTCAGCGATCCGCCCGCCAAAGAGGCCGGCGAGATCATCGAGGACGAGGACACCAACGAGACGGTCGAAAAGATCGTCGCCTGGCTCGACGAGAGGAAGCTGATCTAGATGAGTGGCATCCTGACCTACGCCCTCCACGACGACGAGGGCAACTTCAACAAGAACTCGCTCGGGGCGATCTCCGAGGCGGCCAAGCTGGCCGGCGAGATCGGCGGCGAGGCTGCCGCCCTGGTCGTCGGCGATATCGCCGACGACGCCTGTGCGGCACTCGGCAACTGGGGCGCGACCAAGATCTACCGAGCCAAGAGCGTTCCCGAGGGCTTGGCCCAGCCGATCGTCGACGCGATGGCCAAGGTGATCGGCGACGAGGGCTTCTCCTATGCCCTCTTCGGCGGCGGCCTGCTCGGCTTCGAGATCGGCGCCGGCCTCACCGCCCGCCTCAACGCCGGTGTGACGATGGAGGTGACCAAGGTCAAGGTCGCCGACGGCAAGCTGATCGCCGAGCGTCCGATCCTGCAGGACTCGAAGATCGCCGACGTCGAGTGCGTCGGTGAGCCTGGGATCATCATCGGCCGCCTCAACGCCTTCGACGCCAAGGAGAGCGGCGGCACGGCCGAGGTGGTCGACGTCGAGGTCGAGCTCTCGCCCTGGTCGACCAGGGCGACGATGGTGCAGCGCGGCGAGCAGCGCGGCGCCGACGTCAACATCGAGGACGCCGAGATCCTCGTCGGCGGCGGCCGGGGCCTCGGCGCAGCCGAGGGCTTCAAGCAGTGCGAGGAGCTGGCCGAGGCGATGGGCGGTGCGGTTGCCGCGACCCGCGCCGTGGTCGACGCTGGCTGGTACCCCTACGCCGCCCAGATCGGCCAGACCGGCAAGACGGTCGCGCCGAAGCTCTACCTGGCCGCCGGCATCTCCGGTGCGATCCAGCACAAGGTCGGGATGCAGAGCTCGGAGAACATCCTCGCGATCAATAAGGACCAGAACGCGCCGATCTTCGAGTTCTCGGATCTCGGCGTGGTGGGCGACCTGCACAAGATCGTCCCCAAGCTGACCGAGGCGATCAAGGCGAAGAAGGGCTGATGGCGCCGGGGGCTTCGGCCCCCAGACGCCGTTTCACCAAACGACGAAGGAGAGCGCGATGCCGGCAGTAGCACCGAGCGAGTTCCCGCCGCCGTTCGACGCGGCCGACGTGATCGGCCCGCCGACCGACCCCGAGGACGAGCGCATCGAGGTCGGCATCGCGATCGTCGGCGGCGGGCCGGCCGGGCTCGCCTGTGCCAACAAGCTGATGCAGCTGCTCGAGCACGAGCCGGAGCTGACCGAGAAGCTCGGCGAAGTCCCGGTGGCGGTGATTGAGAAGGGCAAGGTGGCCGGCGCCCACCTGCTCTCGGGGGCGAACATGAAGCCCTCGGCGATGGAAGAGCTCTTCCCCGACCTGCCCAAGGAGGAGTGGCCGGTCTTCCAGGAGGTGACCAAGGACGCCGTCTATCTGCTCACCTCGAAGGCGGCGCTGCCGCTGAAGCCGATGCCGCCGAACTTCCGCAACCACGGCAACTACGTCACCTCGGTCTCCAAGCTGGGCCGCTTCCTGGCCGACAAAGCCGAGGAAGCCGGCGTCTACATCCTTTCCGAGACCGCGGCAACCAAGCTGCTGGTCGAGGACCGGGTGGTCAAGGGCGTGCGCTCCGGCGACCGCGGCCGTGGCAAGGAGGGCGAGGAGCTGGGCAACTTCGAGCCGGGCTCCGACGTGGTCGCCAAGGCGACGGTTCTGGCCGAGGGCACGGTCGGCCACCTCACCTACGCCGCCTACGACTACTTCGACCTGCACGGCGCCGACCCGATGCGCTGGGAGCTCGGCGTCAAGGAGGTCTGGGAGGTGCCTAAGCCGCTCGACCGGGTCATTCACACGATGGGCTGGCCGCTGCGCAAGTCGCCCCGCTACAACGAGTTCGGCGGGACCTTCATCTATCCGATGGGCGACGACAAGCTCTGCATCGGGTTGGTCGCGGGCCTCGACTACACCGACGCGACCTTCAGCGTCCACGACGCCCTGCAGCTGATCAAGACCCACCCCTTCGTCAAGAACCTGCTCGAGGGCGGCAAGCGGGTCGCCTGGGGCGCCAAGACGATTCCCTCCGGCGGCTACTTCGCGATGCCCAAGCGCCTCGCCGTGCCCGGCATGGTCGTCGCCGGCGACGCCGCCAGCATGGTCAACGTGCCGACGCTGAAGGGCGTCCACTACGCGATGCACGCCGGCATGTACGCAGCGGAAGCGATCGTCGAGTCGCTCAAGCAGGACTCGGTCAACTTCGAGGCCTACGACGAGAAGGTCCATAACTCGCTGATCGAGAAGGACCTCTACGAATCGCGCAACATGCGCCAGCCTTTCTCGAAGGGATTCTTCGTCGGCGGCGCCTTCGCCTCGGCGATGACGATCACCAAAGGCAACTTCCCCGGTGGCCACTGGAAGCAAGAGCACGATTCCGAGATTGAGATGGATCTCGGCAAGGCCAGCGACATGTACGTCAAGCCCGACAACGAGCTGACCTTCGCCAAGCTCGACTCGGTCTTCCTCTCCGGCAACGCGACCCGCGACGACGCGCCCAACCACGTTCGCATCCAGACCAGGGTGCCGCGCGAGATCGCCCAGACCTGGGTCTCGATGTGCCCCGCCCAGGTCTACGAGATTCCCGAGGAGCAGCTCGAGAACGGTACGTCTACGGTCGACGTCCACGTGACTGCCTCCAACTGCGTGCAGTGCGGCGCGATCACCGCCAAGGGCGGCCGCCTGACGCTGCCCGAGGGCGGCGACGGGCCGCTGTACCAAGAGACCTGAAACTTTCAGCGTGCGATAGGTCTCAATCTTTCGACGTCTGGCGCGCCACTCGTGCGCGGCCGTTGCCTAAGTTCAGGCGATGTTCATCGCAGGGACGATTGCCGGTCAGGTTGCCTTCCTCTTTGGCCTGATGGCAACCGCCATCGCGGTCTGCGGTTTCCTGGCGCACGCCGGCCCTGCACTGTCTGGAGCCGATGAGAGGAGGGTGCGAGAGGCGACAGTCGAGGGCGGTCTTGCTGGGTTGGTCCTCTCCGTATTTGTAGTCGTTTTGTCTGCGTTGATGAGCTAGTCTTAGACCGATGCGCAAATCCAAGGCACTGGCCCTCTTCCACATCGTCTTTGGGCTCGTCGTGATCGCCACCTATGTGGGAATGACGCTCGCCCGTGTCTCAGACGAGGATTTGGGGGCCGTGATCGCCGTGGTCGGCTGCCTGGGGGCATACATCGTCTCCAGGATCGTCATGCACTACCCACCGACACACCGGCAACGCTAACCAACCCGTCCGGCGTCGCTGCACCCGTCTTTGAGGCGAGCAGGTACGGGCCGGAGATGGTAGGCAGCGGCGCTGGGGTTTGGTCACGCTTGGGGAGCGATTGGACGCGCGGCGCCACCACTGTCGATCGCGCGTCGCGCGAGCTCCGGGATCGGGACTGGCAACCGTTGTCCTCCTGCACGACGCGGACTACTACAGCGCGCGCGGCTCCTGGGTGTGTACGGCGGCGGCGCTGCCGCTGACCCTTGCCGAGCTCGAGAGTCGCGAGACGACCTCGCTGCGCCGTTGAGAAGGCGGCGCCAGGGTCCACTGATCGCAGCCGGCGAACGCTTCGTCTAGGCGTCTCGCCATCGCGCTTCGGGGCCGTTCCTGGTCGAAGATTTCCCTGGGCATGGCTCTCCGTCCTGTTGGGGGCGTTATGGAACCTTCGCCCCTCCGTCGGACGAAAACATGCACAGAGCGAAGAAGAACGCGCAGCTTGCGCGTTTTGCCTCAGTTCTGCGAGACGAAGCCGGCGATCTCGTCGGCGACTCGCTGAGGCTGGTCGAGGGGCACGAAGGTGCTTGCGTTGGGGATCTCGACCAGCTTGGCGTTGGGCGTCTCGCGAACGAGGCGTTCGGCGCAGGAGATCGGAAAGAGCTTGTCTTCGGGGGCCCAGGTGAGCAGCAGCGGGAGCTCGGATTCGCTGAGCTTCTCTGCGGCCTCGAGCGTGTAGCGCTTGTTCATGCCCGCGGTGACCTTCTTCGCATCGCGTTTGACGCCGGGGTCGTGCAGGCTCGGCTCCATCCAGGAGGCGATCAGCTCGTCGGGGATCTTCGTCTGCGCGAAGGGCTTGAAGGCGGCCCGGGCGAGGGCCGGGATGCGAAACGGGGCGGCGAGCAGCGCCATGCCGCCGGGCAGCTTGGCGATCGGCGGCATCGTCTTGAAGATCCCCGGTGGGAAGTTGTGGTGCGTGTCGCAGTTGGTCAGCACGAGGCGACCGATGCGCTGCGGGTGGCGGGTGGCGAGGACCTGCGACATGGCGCCGCCCGAGTCGTTGCCGACGATCGTCACGTCCTCGAGGTCGAGCGCGGCGAGGAAGCTGTCGATGAGCGCCGCGATGCCGTAGGGCGTTAGGTCGGCATCCGGGTTCATCGCGATCTGGTGGGCGGCGATCGGCCAGTCGGGGGCGATGCAGCGGCAGCGGTCGGCGAGCCGGTCGACGACTCCGTCCCAGAGGCGGCTGTCGACGAGGAAGCCATGGACGAAGACGACCGGCTTGCCCGCGCCCGCCTCGCGGTAGCGGATACGCCCGGCGGGCAGCTCGATCTCGTGGCGCTGGTCTGAAGGGCTCATTGCAGTCTCCTTGACGGTTGTTGCCGGCCGACGCGGGCGGTAAGTTACATACAGACAGTATGAATGTCAAACGAACCCAGGCGGAGCGCTCGGAGGCGACGCGCGAGGTGTTGGTCGAGGCGGCCCGAGCCCTTTTCGCCGAGCGCGGCTACACCGGCGTCGGCACCGAGGAGATCGTGCGCGCCGCTGGCGTCACCAGGGGAGCGCTCTACCACCACTTCGACGACAAGCGCGAGCTCTTCGCCGCGGTCTACGAGCGGGTCGAGGCAGAGCTGGCGGAGCGGATCGCGACCGGGGCCCTGAACGCCGAGGCCAAGTCGCCGCTGGAGGCGATGCGAGCTGGGGCGGAGATGTTCCTCGCCGCCTGCACCGAGCCCGAGGCCCAGCAGATCGCCCTGCTCGACGGTCCCTCGGTGCTCGGCTGGGACCGCTGGCGCAGGATTGCCGCCGAGCATGGCCTCGGCCTCATCGAAGCGAGCCTGCAGGCCGCGATCGAGGCCGGCGCGATCGCAGCGCAGCCGGTGCGGCCGCTGGCCCACGTTCTGATGGGTGCCCTCGACGAGGCGGCGATGCTCGTCGCTCGTGCCGAGGAGCCTGAGACGATGCGGGCCGAGGTCGGCCGCACGCTCGACACGCTGCTCGGCGGTTTGAGTCGCGCTTAGGAGGGTCTAGCGAAACCCCCGCACGCGTCTGGCGGCGGCGGACGCTGCGCGGGGCGGTGTCCTCAGTCGGTCGAATAGCAGCGCTCATGAGTATCCGGTTTGCTCAGGCAGCGATGCCGCTGGTGATCTCGGCGTAGGTGCTCGGCTGGTGTGCCGCGCCGAGTCCCAGCAGCGTCTGGAAGGCGGCCATC
>Ga0157306_10000022_pt1 | contig 27820 bp, 29 predicted proteins | sample NitcycUS163409C2_FD_108391 | JGI IMG/M metagenome (GOLD analysis project Ga0157306, IMG submission 108391) | Soil microbial communities from Arlington Agricultural Research Station in Wisconsin, USA - Nitrogen cycling UWRJ-S163-409C-2 | ecosystem: Environmental > Terrestrial > Soil >...
ACGTGCTCGACACCTGGTTCAGCTCCGCGCTCTGGCCCTTCGCGACGCTCGGCTGGCCCGACGACACCCCGGAGCTGCGTGCCTTCTACCCGACCAGCTTCCTCACCACCGCGCGCGAGATCCTCTTCCTCTGGGTGGCGCGGATGATCATGACCGGGCTCGAGTTCGCCGGCGACGTTCCCTTCCGCGACGTCTACGTGCACTCGGTGATCCAGGCCCGCGACGGGCGGCGCATGTCGAAGAGCCTCGGCACAGGGATCGACCCGCTGGAGGAGATCGACGTGCACGGCGCCGACGCGCTGCGCTTCGGCCTGCTGGCGATGTCCTCGACCCAGGACGTGCGCTACTCCGACGCCAAGGTGCAGCAGGGGCGTGACCTCGCGAACAAGCTGTGGAACGCGAGCCGGCTGATCTTGCTCAACACGGCCGAGGTCGAGGCGAGGCCGGCCGGCGATCGAGTCGAGGACCGCTGGATCCTCTCGCGGCTCGAGCGGACGATCGCCTCGGTGACCGAGAAGCTCGACAGCTACGACTTCGCCCACGCTTCGCAGGAGGCCTACGCCTTCTTCTGGTCGGAGCTCTGCGACTGGTATCTGGAGATCGCCAAGCCGCGCCTCTACGAGGGGGAGGCAGAGGTCTCGGCCAACCTGCTTTGGGTGCTCGAGCGCACCCTTGCCCTACTGCACCCGATCATGCCCTTCGTCACCGAGGAGGTCTGGTCCTACCACGCAAGCCGCGAGGGTCATCTCGCTGTACATCCCTTCCCCGTGGCCGATGACTCGCTGCTCGACCCGCGGGCCGAGGCCGAGGTCGAGCGGGGCATCGAGCTGACCCGCCGCCTGCGCGCCTGGCGCGACATGGTCGAGGCGCCGGCTGCGAGTCAGCTCACCGCCCGAGTCGAGGGAGAGCAGCCGCAGGAGTTCGTCGGCCGTCTCTCCCGCTTTGAGTTCGCGCGGGACGGCGGAGACCCGATCGCCTCGGTCGGCCCCGTCAGGGTGCTTGCTTCGGCTGAAATCGACGCGGACGCGGTCGCCGCCCGGCTCGAGAAGCGACGCGAGGAGCTGCGCGCGGAGGTCGCCCGCGCCGAGGGCAAGCTGGCCAACGAGAAGTTCGTCGCCCGGGCGCCGGCCGAGCTGGTCTCCGAGGAGCGGGACAAGCTCGAGCGCTACCGCGCCGAGCTCGAGGAGCTCGGATAGACCCACAGGCATACCTCGACTCGCTCGAGCCGCTTGGCTGGAAGCTCGGGCTCGAGCGCATGCGCAAGCTGAGCACGGTTCTCGGCATGCCCCAGCACCGCTTCGCCTCGATCCACGTCGTCGGCACCAACGGCAAGTCCTCGGTGACGCGCATGATTGCCGCTCTGCTCGAAGCGCACGGCGTGCGCACTGGGGCCTGCGTCTCGCCCCATTCGCTGCACTGGTCCGAACGAGTCCTAGTCGGCGGCGAGGAGATCGACCCCCCCGCCTTCGCCAGCGCCGTGGAGCGAACTGCGTTGGCAGCGGAGACGGTCAACCGCAGCTTGGATGAGGGCGAGGAGTTGACCCAGTTCGAGGTCGCCACGGCGGCTGCATTCGTCGCCTTCGGCGCGGCCAAGGTCGAGGCCGCTGTGGTCGAGGCCGGCCTCGGCGGCAGGCTGGACGCGACCAACACGATCCCTTCGCGGGTGACGGTGCTCACCTCGATCGGGCTCGACCACACCGAGTGGCTGGGGGAGACCGAGGTTGAGATCGCCGCCGAGAAGCTGGCCGTCCTGCGCGACCACACGACGCTGGTCCTCGGGCAGTTGAGCGATGAGGTTGCCGCTCTTGCCGAGCGAGTTGCGAGCGAGCACGGCGCGGAGCTGATCGTCGCGCCACCGGACCCGGGCGAGGAGATCGAGCTGCGCGCCGCCGGCGCCTTCCAGCGCCGCAACTTCGCCCTCGCCACGACCGCTGCCGAGGCCTTCCTCGGCCAGCTCGATGCAGCGCGCGTCACCGAGGTCGCCGGGACGCTCACCGTTCCCGGGCGGCTCGAGCGGGTCGCCGAGCAGCCGCCGACGCTGCTCGATGCAGCTCACAATCCCGACGGGGCCGCGGCCTTGGCGGAGGGTCTCGCAGACGTCGCCGCAGGCCGGCCCGTGGTCGCCTGCCTGGCGGTTCTCGCCGACAAGGACGCCGCAGCGATGGTCCGCGTCCTGGCGCCGGCGCTCGAGTGCGCCGTCTGCACGGAGCTCGATCCGAGCGTGTTGCGATCCCGGGGTCTCCCCGGCGTCTCCTCGCACAGCGCCGCCAAGCTTGCCGCTGCTTGTGAAGCGGCTGGCCTGCGTGCCGAGCAGCAGCCTGATTTGGCGGCGGCGCTGAGCCGCGCTCGCCAGCTCACCCTCGAGCGCCCCGACGGCATGCTGCTCGTCAGCGGATCTCACTACGTGCTGGCGCCCGCTCGTGCGGCCTTGCGCCTGTGGCAGGATTGAGCAATGGACCAGGGGACCAAGAGCGCCGGCTCGGAACTGCTCTCGATGATGGCGCTGGTCGCTGCGGTTGTCGCCGCGGTGATCCTCGTCTTCTTCGGCCTCGGCTACCTCTTCGGCAGCCTCTTCCTCTAGCCAAAAGCCTTCCGGTGCGCTTTATGTGGCTATAGACCGTAAAAGGCGCACCGCAAGCCCGGCAGGTGGATGCTGTCGGGTGCGAGGGTTCGCCCGCCCGGCGGCGAAGTAGACTGGCCGACCCCGCCTCGGGTGGGCCCCAGCCATGGCACTAGCGATCTTCGGCATCAGCAACGACGGCCTCAACCTGGCCGCAACCCTCTTCGTCTTGATGATCGTCGTCGTCTGGCTGGCGCTGATCGTCTACACCTACCTCGACGCCAAGCGGCGCATCGCCGATCCCTTCCTGGTCGCCTGCGCGACGATCGGCTCCTTCTTCCCCTACATCGGCACCGCCGTCTACGCGATCGTGCGCCCGCCCGAGTTCCTCGAGGACGCCCATGAACGGGAGCTCGAGATCCGCGCCGCGGAGCTGCGCGTGCGCCAATTGACCGAGGCCTCCTGCCCGAACTGCGAATACCCGGTCGAGAAGAGCTACCTGCGTTGCCCCAAGTGCCAGAAACGTCTCAAGGACCCCTGTCAGAGCTGCGGCAAGCCGGTCGACCCGCGCTGGGCGCTATGCCCCTACTGCGAGAACCCCATGGGTGAGCGTCGTCCGCGTCAGCGGGCGAAAGCCGAGGGGCGCCGCGAGCCGCGCACCGAGCGCCCGCCGCGTGAGGAGCGGCCAAAACGACGGGCTACCCGTAAAGAGGCGCCGCCGCAGGAGCAGCCGCCCGAGACTGCCACAGCCCAGAAACCCCAAAGGAGCCCCGCCCGTGAGCCGGACGCTGATCCTCGTAAAGCCTGACGCCTTCCAGCGCGCCCTGACCGGAGAGGTGATCGCCCGCTTCGAGCGCAAGGGATTGCGAATCGCCGCCCTGAAGACGATGCGGGCCGACGAGCCGATCGCCAACAAGCACTACGAAGAGCACACGGAAAAGCCTTTCTTCGGCGAGCTGGTCGACTTCATCACCGGCGGGACCCTGGTTGCGATGGTGCTCGAGGGAGCCGAAGCGGTGCCCGCTGCGCGCCAGGCGATCGGCGCCACCAACCCGGTCGAGGCAGCACCCGGCTCGATTCGTGGCGACTTTGCGCTCGAGGTGACCTTCAACATGGTGCACGGGTCCGACTCGGACGAGTCGGCCGAGCGTGAGATCGACATCTGGTTCCCTGAGTTGACATGAGCTGTTGGGCCGGCGGGTCCTGTCACGGTTTTGGTGCCACCACCCCTGCGGTAGCTAAAGCTTCCTCGGGGTGGTCCCCCAAAACCGCGCCACCCCCCGGCAGCAGCGCATGGCACTGAGCGGAGGAGCCCGGAGCGCATGAGGCTGACGCTCGCATCCGGGTCGCCGCAGCGGAGTGAGATCCTTCAGAAGCTGGGGTTGGAGTTCGAGGTCGTTGTGCCCGGTGTCGAGGAGTTGACGGGTGGGGATCCTGAATTCGAGGTTCTCGAGAACGCCCGGCGCAAGGCAAATGCTGTGACCAAAGCGGCTCCTCCCGCGGGTGGCGGCGTAGGGGGGACCACCCCCGAGGACGCTTTAGCGACCGCAGGGGGTGGGGGGTCCCCTGCGGCGACAGGACCCGCGGGCCAAGCCGATCGGCCTACTTTCGTCATCGCCTGCGACACCGACGTCGTACTCGACAGCAAGGCCCTTGGCAAGCCAGCTGACGCTGCCGAAGCGCGTGCCTACCTCGACCGCCTGTCGGGCCGCGCGCACGAGGTGCTCAGTGGGCTCGTCGTCCTCGCCGAGGGCGAGGAGCGCAGTGGGCTCGAACGCACCACTGTCGTCTTCAAGCAGTTGAGCGAGGCGGAAAAGCAGCGCTACGTCGAGTTCGGCGAGTGGCGGGGGCGCTCTGGGGGCTATGCGATTCAGACCCTCGGCTCGACCTTGGTCGAGCGGCTCGAGGGCAGCGTCTCCAATGTGGTCGGGCTGCCGGTCGGGTTGCTCTTCGAGCTGGCGCCCGAGCTCTTCCCGAGCGCCTAGCCAAGCGTGGCTCGCTGCCAATAACGGAAAATAGCTGGACTGCTTGGCGCTATTTGGGATCATTTTGGCTGGAAGGTCTGCTATCCGCACATGGGCGTATTCGGATATCTCAGAGGTCTAGGCGGTCGTGACATGGCCGTCGACCTCGGGACGGCCAACACACTTGTGTACGTGCGCGGCCGCGGCATCGTGCTTTCCGAGCCCTCGGTCGTCGCCATCGACTCACACAGCGGCCGGGTGCACGCGGTGGGCGCCGAGGCAAAGCGGATGCTGGGCCGCACGCCGGGCACGATCACGGCGATCCGGCCGCTCAAGGATGGCGTGATCGCCGACTTCGACGTCACCGAGCAGATGCTGCGCCACTTCATCGAGCAGGTCCACTCGAACCGCTTCGCTCACCCGCGGGTCGTCGTCTGCGTGCCTTCCGGGGTCACCGGGGTCGAGAAGCGCGCGGTCGAGGAGGCCTGCCTCTCGGCGGGGGCCCGCCAGGCCTACCTGATCGAGGAGCCGATGGCGGCGGCGATTGGCGCCGGCCTGCCGGTGGCCGAGCCGACCGGATCGATGGTCGTCGACGTCGGCGGTGGCACGACCGAGGTGGCGGTGATCTCGCTGGGCGGGATCGTCGTCTCGCAATCGATTCGGATCGGTGGCGACGAGCTCGACGAGGCGATCGTCAACCACTGCAAGCACCGCTACAAGCTGGCGATCGGCACGCAGACGGCGGAGCAGGTGAAGCTCGAGGCGGGCTCGGCCTCCTCGCTGCCCGAAGAGGTGCGCACCGAGATCCGTGGCCGCGATCTCGTCTCCGGCCTGCCCAACACGATCGAGCTCGGCTCCGAGGAGGTGCGCGAGGCGATGGAGGAACCGGTCGGCCACATCGTCGAGGCGGTCAAGGAGACCCTCGACCGCACTCCTCCCGAGCTTGCCGGTGACATCATGGACCGCGGCATCACGCTCGCCGGCGGCGGAGCGCTGCTGCAAGGACTCGCACAGCGACTGCGCGACGAGTGTCAGATGCCCTGTCAACTGGCAGAGTCACCGCTGACGTGCGTGGCGGTCGGCTCGGGCATCTCCCTGGAGGAGTTCGAGGCCATCCACCGCGCCAGCAAGCAGAATTCCGGGACCAGGCACTTTGCTTAGCTCCCTCCATCCCAAGTCAAGAACCTAGGTCGTCACTGTGTACCGAAAGCAAGTTCGCCGCCGCCGGGCGGTGCTCGCCCTGCTGATCGTCAGTTCCTTCGTGCTGCTCTCGATCACCTACGGGCAGGGCTCGCGTGGCTTGCAGAGCGGCGTCAGCACGATCTTCAGCCCGGTGCAGTCGGTCGCCGACCGGGCCCTGAAGCCGGCTCGCGACCTGGTCGACTGGTTCGACAAGACCTTCGACGCGCGGGGCGAAAACAGCCGGCTGAAGTCGCAGCTCGTCATCGCCCGTGAGCAGGCCGTCGCCGGCCAGGAGGCGCTGCAGGAGAACGCACAGCTCCGCTCGCTGCTCGAGCTCGACCGCGACCCGGCATTTGCCGCATCTGCCTTCGAGGAGGTGACCGGGCGGGTGATCTCTCGCTCGCCGACCGTCTGGCGCTCGAGCGTGGCGATCGACCTCGGTGACGGCGACGGCGTTCGGGTCGACGACCCGGTGATCAGCGGCGACGGCCTGGTCGGCCGCATCGCCTCGGTCGGGCCGAGCTCTTCCCAGGTGATGCTGCTCACCGACCACGCCAGCGCCGTCTCGGCCAAGGTCGTGCCGCCCGGCGTTCAAGGCGTGATCAAGCCCGAAGTCGGCAATCCCGAGGATCTGGTGCTCGACTTTCTCGACTCGACCAAGCGCGTGCACCGCGGCCTCGCAGTGGTCACCGCCGGCTGGCGCGCGCAGGGTCTTGCCTCCAACTTCCCGCCCGGGTTGCCGATCGGCGAAGTGACGAGTGCGCCCGTCGACGAGCAGGTGGCGAGCCAGCAGGTGCAGGTGCGCCCCTATGCCGACCTGCGCAACCTCGACTTCGTTCAGGTCCTCACAGGGGGGTCACGGTGATCGTCACTCCCCAGGTCCTCGGCCGCATCGTCGCGATCGCCGTGCTAGGAGTGCTGCTGCAGCTCTCCTTCTTCTCGCAGGTCGAACTGTTCCATGTCAGTCCCGACGTGCTGCCGGCGTTGGTCGTATGCCTCGCCCTGCTCGGCGGCAGCACGACCGGCGCCGTCTGTGGCTTCGCGATCGGCCTCTTCGTCGACTGCCTGCTGGTCGAGGCGCTCGGCATCAGCTCGCTGGTCCTGCTCGGCGTCGGCTGGTCGGCGGGCACGGTCCGCGAACGCTTCGACGTCCACGGCCTGCTTGTGCCGGCGCTGCTCTGCATGGGCTTCACCCTGGCCGCCGAGCTGGGCTTCGCGGTGATCCATCTGCTGCTCGGCATCGACGCCCCGGTCAGCCCGCTGATCGTCCGCGACATGCTGCTGAAGAGCGTTTACGCCTTCTTCCTCGCCTGGCCGATCTATCTCGGCGTGCGACGCGCCTTGCGACCGGCATTGGTCGAGGAACCGAAAATACGGCGGCGCCAGCCGACGGTGCTGGGAGCCTAGGCGTGTACCTTCGCTCCGACGAGCGCGGCCCGGCGATGAGCAACCGCCTTGCCCTGCGCATCGCGGTCCTGGGGGGCTTTGCCGTCGTCCTCTTCGCGATCCTCTTCTTCTGCCTCTGGCAGCTGCAGGTGCTCGACGGCGACGAATACCTCGCCGAAGCGAAGAACAACCGCACCCGCGAGTACCGGGTGAGCGCGCCGCGTGGCGAGATCCTCGATCGTGACGGCGAGCTGCTGGTCGGCAACCGCACCAGCCTGGCGCTGCAGGTCAACCCGCGCAAACTGCCCGCCGGGAAGGCTGAGCGTCGGGCGGAGCTCTCGCAGCTCGCCGAGCTCACCCACGGCACGCTGCGCAGCGTACGGCGCCGCATGCGCGAAGAGCTGAAGCTGGCGCCGGCCGCGCCCGTGACCCTGCGCCGCGACGTCGGCAACTACCTCGTCTACTACCTGCAGGAGAACCAGGACCGCTTTCCGGGGGTCGAGGTGCAGCGCGTATTCGTCCGCGACTATCCGAACGGCACTCTCGCCGCCCACGTGCTCGGCAACGTCGGCGAGATCTCCGAAGACGAGCTGAAGGAACCGCAATACCGGCTGCTGCAGCCCGGTGATGAGATCGGGCAGGACGGGGTCGAGTACACCTACGATCGCTATCTGCGTGGGCGCCCCGGACTGACCAGGATCCAGGTCGACGCCCTCGGCCAGCCGACGCCCAACGGCCAGCTGGTCTCGCGGCCGCCGGTCCCCGGCGAGAGCCTCAAGCTCTCGATCGACTCCGAGGTGCAGGTGGCGGGTGAGTCGGCGCTGGCGGCGCGGGGGCTGCCGGGGGCATTCGTGACGATGGACGTGCACACCGGGGAGATCCTCGGCCTCGGCTCTTTCCCGACCTACGAACCGGCGCTCTTCACCCGACCGCTGACCCAGAAGCAGGTTGACGAGACCTATCTCAACCCGGCGGCACCGCTCGCCGACCGGGCGATCTCCGGGCTCTATCCCACGGGCTCCACCTTCAAGCTGATCACCGCGCTGGCGGCCCTCGAAGAAGGGGTGATAAGCCCCACGGACGTGGTCGTGGACAGTGGCTCGATCACCGTCGGCGGACAGCCCTTCCAGAATGCCGGTGGCGCCGCACTCGGCCCGGTCAGCATGGTGAGCGCCCTGCAGTACTCCTCCGACGTCTACTTCTACCTGCTCGGCCTGAAGATGTGGGACACGGGCGGCTTGCAGCGCTGGGCGTACAGGCTGGGGATCGGGCGACCGACGGGAATCGACCTGCCGGGCGGCGAAGAAAGCCTCTTGCCGACTCAGCACTGGCGTAACCAGCTCTACGCCGAAGGCGGCACCGACCGGCCCTGGTCGGCCGGCGACAACATCCAGCTGGCGACGGGCCAGGGCGATCTTCAGACCAACCCCCTGCAGATGGCCGTTGCCTACGCGACGCTGGGCAACGGCGGCACCGTCGTCACCCCGCACGTGGGCAAGGAAATCACCGACGCCGCCGGCCGGGTGCTGAAGGAATTCGCACCGCCGCCCCGGCGTCAGGTCCACTTCGACCCCGAATACCGCAGCGTCATCCTCGAAGGGCTGCACGATGCCGCGCAGGTGTCTGGCGGCACCTCCTTTGAAGTCTTCGGTGGCTTCCCAATTCCGGTGGCGGGCAAGACCGGCACCGCGCAGCGGGTCGGCCATGCCGACCAGTCCTGGTACATCGTGCTGGCGCCCTATCCCGACCCCCAAATCGTCACTGCCGTTACGATCGAGGAAGGAGGATTCGGCGCCGAATCGGCCGCGCCGGTCGCTCTGGACATTCTCGAGGCCTATTTCAACAAGCAAGCCGCCGGCTCCGCCGGCCCAAACGGAGGCAGTCCCGGCTGATGTACGCGACCCGAACGCGGCAGGCCCGTCCCGAGCCTTTCGCCGTCCACCCCGGCATCGCCGAGCGCCTCGGCCTCCCCTACATGGACGGCGCCCTGGCGATCTCCGCCGTGGCCCTTGCCGCCTTCAGCGTCTTCACGCTGAGCCAGTCGACCCTGCATGACGTGCCCGGCAGCCCCAATTACTTCGTCGACCGTCAGGTGATCTACGCTGGTCTCGGCATCGTTGGCATGTACCTCCTGACCCGCGTCGACTACTCGCGCTTCCGCGAGCTGCGCGTCGGCATCTACACCTTCCTCTTCGTCAGCATCTCCCTGGTCTTCGCATTCGGCTTCGCGGCTCGCGGCTCGCGGCGCGCCTTCGACCTGCCCCTCTTCAGCTTTCAGCCATCTGAGCTCGGCAAGCTCCTGCTCGTGCTTGCGCTCGCCGGGTTCGTCATCGATGGCGCCAGGAAGGGATCGGATTGGCAGCGCACGGTGCGCTACCTCTGCCTCGGCCTGGCACCGGCTGCGCTCGTCTTCCTGCAGCCCGACCTCGGCACCTCCCTGGTGTTCGGGGCCATCACCCTCGCCGTGATGTACGTGGGGGGCGTCCCCTGGACGCACTTCGCGGTGATCGGCGCGGCCATCGTCGCCCTGACGGCAATCGTCCTCGTGGTGGCTCCCGGTGTCGGGACGCCGATCCTCAAGGCGTACCAGACGGAGAGACTCACATCTTTTCTGGATCCAAGCGAGGATCCCAGCGACGCTGGCTACCAGCAAAATCAGGCCAAGACCGCCATCGGCTCCGGTGAGATCACCGGCCGTGGCGATCGGGCTACACAGACGCGGCTCGACTTCGTCCCAGAGCGGCACACCGACTTCATCTTTGCCGTGATCGGTGAGCGCTACGGATTCATGGGAGCCGCGTTGGTCCTATCCCTATACGCCCTGCTGATCTGGCGGGCGCTGCGGATTGTGACGCTCTCGAAGAACTCCTACGGAACCCTGGTGGCAGGTGGCATCGCCGCCATGCTGCTCTTCCAGGTTTTCGTGAACGTGGGGATGAACCTGGGGATCATGCCGATCACCGGAATTCCCCTGCCGCTGATGAGCTATGGAGGATCGTCGGTACTGGCGACCTTCCTGGCGATCGGCGTTCTACAGAGCATTCACATGCAAGCGCGGCTCAGCCAGAAAGGCAGGTTCGCCTGGTGATCCCCAGAAGGGGACTCCCGGGAGCGCGTACCTACCAACTGAACTGAGCTAAACAAATGAAAAAGACAATTCTGGTTTCCGCCGATCGCGGCGAGACCCGTGTGGCCGTGCTCGAGTCGAAGACGAAAGGCGGCAACCGCGACGTTGCGGAGCTCTACATCGAGCGCCGTGGCCGGCGCTCGATCGTCGGCAACATCTACAAGGGCAAGGTCGACAACGTCCTGCCCGGCATGGAGGCCGCCTTCGTCGACATCGGCCTCGAGCGCAACGGCTTCCTGCACGTCGACGAGATCGTCCTACCGGGCGGCGAGCAGGCGCCGCGGCGCGGTCGTGGCAAAGGCCGCCGCATCGACGAGCTGATCAAGCCCGGTCAGGAGATCCTCGTGCAGGCGGTCAAGGACCCGCTGAAGACCAAGGGCGCGCGGCTCTCGATGAACGTCTCGATCGCCGGCCGCTATCTCGTCTACGCGGCGCAGGGCAGCGGCGTCGGCGTCAGCCGGCGACTGGCCGACTCCGAGCGCGACCGCCTGCGCAAGATGGTCGACCGCACCTACAAAGGCCCCGGCGGCCTGATCGTCCGTACCGCTGCCCACGGGGCGAAGAAGGCCGACTTCGTGCGTGAGATCGGCTACCTGCACAAGCTCGACGAGGTCCTGCAGCGACGTACCGAGCAGACCGAGGCGCCCGACCTCGTCTTCCAGGAGGCCGACCTGCCGGTCCGCGTCCTGCGCGACGTCTTCCTCAGCGACTTCGAGAAAGCGATCATCGACTCGCCCAAGCAGTTCGAACGGGTGACCAGCTTCTTCCAGCGCACCGCGCCGGAGCTGGTCGAGGGGGTCGAGCTCTACGAGGGACGCAAGCCGCTCTTCGAGAAGTGGGGGATCGACAAGGAGATCGAGTCGACCCTCGGCCGGCGGGCCGACCTGCCGTCGGGTGGCTACCTGATCGTCGACTACGCCGAGGCGCTGACCGTGATCGACGTCAACAGCGGCAGCTTCACCGGCCGCGGCAAGGGCGGGCTCGAGGAGACGATCACCCGGGTCAACACCGAGGCCGCCGAGGAGGCCGTGCGCCAGCTGCGCTTGCGCGACATCGGCGGCATCATCGTCATCGACTTCATCGACATGTCGCGGGCGCGCAACCGCGACAAGGTGCTGAAAACGCTGCGCAAAGCGCTCGACGCCGACAAGTCGAAGAGCTACGTGGTCGAGGTCTCGCCCCTCGGCCTGGTCGAGATGACCCGCCAGAACGTCACCGACGGGGTGCGCGAGATCCTCACCGCGCCCTGCCCAACCTGCGAGGGCGAGGGCGTCGTGCTCTCCGCGGAGACGGTCGCCCTCGATGCGATGCGCCGCTTGCCCGACGTGGCGGCTGGCGCCAAGGACGCCGAGGCGCTGCTGGTGCGCGTCCATCCCAAGGTCGCCGCCGAGCTGATCGACCCCGAGAGCGGTCTCGCCGAGCTCGAGGCCGAGACCGGCAAGCAGTTCCACTTCGAGGGCGGCGACGCGTTGCCGATCGACACCTTCGACGTGATCGAGGCCGGCACGCGGGCTGAGATCGAGGAGCGGGCGCTGCCCTTCAAGGTCGGCGAGGAGGTGCTGGTCAAGATCGACGAGCCGCACATGTACAACGCCGACGACGCCGTCGCCCGCGTCGACTCCTACATCGTCAGCGTCACCGGCGGCGGTCGCTTCGTCGGCGAGCGCAAACTGGTGCGGATCGAGCGGGTCGAGCGGGCCGCCGCCGTGGCTTCTCTGCCCGCGGGCGAGGCCAATGGCGCCGCTGGCGGCGAGGAAAACGGCTCCCAGCTAGAATCCGCGCCCTCGCGCAGTCGCCGTCGTGGCCGCAGGGGCGGTCGCGGGCGGTCGGGGTCCACTCAGAGCAAGGGCTAATGAATACGTACGCAGTCATAGAGAGCGGCGGCAAGCAGTACCGGGTCGAGCAGGGCACCTCGCTGCTCGTCGACCGGCTGAGCGCCAAACAGGGCGACAAGGTCACCCTGCGCCCGGTGATGTTCCGCGACAAGGAGGTCGTCGCCAGCGGCAAAGAGCTGGAGAAGGTCAAGGTCGAGGCGACCGTGACCGAGCACCTGCGCGGCAAGAAGATCAAGGTCTTCAAGTACAAGCCGAAGAAGGGCTACCGTCGTCGCGCCGGTCACCGCTCCGAGCTGACCAAGCTCGAGGTGACCGAGGTCAAACTGCTGAGCCGCAAGCCGGCGGCGGCAAAAGAGGAGAAGCCGGCGGAGAAGAAAGAGCCGACGAAAAAACCGGCCAAAGCCAAAGCTAAAAAAGCGGAGGCGAAAAAACCCGCCAAAGCTAAAAAAGCTCCCGCGAAAAAAGCGGCTGCCAAAAAACCAGCCGCAAAAGCGAAAAAAGCTGCGGCCAAAAAATCTGCTGCTAAAAAGGACTGACGATGGCGCACAAGAAGGGACTCGGCTCGAGCCGCAACGGTCGCGAATCCAACCCCAACATGCTCGGGGTCAAGGTCTTCGCGGGCCAGAAGGTCTCCGGTGGCGAGATCATCGTGCGCCAGCGCGGCACGCGCTTCTGGCCCGGTGAGGGTACGGGGCTCGGTCGCGACCACACGATCTTCGCCGCCCGCGCCGGCACAGTCGATTTCAAGCCGTCCCGCAAGGGCCGGACGATCTCGGTTCTCGCGGATTAGCTCTCGGGGGGAGCCGACCCCCGTTTGCCAACTTCGCTCGGTGGCGCCTTTTGCCCGGATAGCGGGAAGAAAGCGCCACTACTCTCTCTGATCGATGTACGACCGCGCGAAGATCTGGGTTGAAGGCGGGGCCGGCGGAAACGGGTGCATCTCGTTTCGGCGGGAGGCTCATGTGCCTCGGGGCGGGCCCGATGGGGGGGACGGGGGCCACGGTGGTGACGTCGTGCTCGTCTGCGATGCGTCGAAGCGGGATCTTGGGGCGCTGAAGGGGAGCAAGCACTTCCGCGGTGGTCGGGGACGTCATGGCGAAGGGTCGAACAAGCACGGGGCGCGGGGGGAGGACAAGGAGATCCTTGTTCCGGCCGGGACACAGGCCGAGGCCGTCGATGGCAGCCGGGTCGATCTGGTCGAGGCCGGCCAGCGGGCTGTCGTCGCCCACGCCGGGCGGGGTGGGCATGGCAACAAGCGCTTCGCAAGCTCGACCCGGCAGGCGCCTCGCTTCGCTGAGAAAGGGACAGGCGGGGAGGAGGGGTGGATCGAGCTGCGCTTGAAGCTGCTCGCCGACGTCGGTTTGATCGGCCTGCCCAACGCCGGCAAGTCGTCCCTGCTGGCACGACTCACCCGTGCGGCGCCGAAGGTGGCCGACTACCCCTTCACGACGATCTCACCGGTGCTGGGGACGATCGAGAGCGATGAGCGCCAGGCGGTCGTCGCCGATATCCCCGGCCTGATCGAAGGTGCCGCCGAGGGGGCCGGGCTCGGCCACGAGTTCCTCGCCCACGTCGAGCGCTGCGCGATGCTCGTCCACCTGGTCGAGCTGGCGCCGCTCGAGGGAGAGCCGGTCGCCAACTACGAAGCAGTGAGGGCGGAGCTTTCCTCTTACGGGGCTGCCCTCAATCGGCTGCCCGAGTTGGTCCTTCTCTCGAAGCGGGATCTGCTGCCGGAGGCCGAGGTTGAGACGGCGCTGGGGGAGTGGCGGGACCACCTGGGGGATGGCGGTCTCGGGGTGCTGGCCGCCTCCTCGGCAACCGGTGAGGGGCTGGGCGAGCTGCGCGACCGCATCCTCGCTTCACTTCCCGAGACAGCGCCCGCCCGCCCCGAGCAGGCGCGCGAGCCGGCCGCCGAGTTCGAGGCCGAGCATCGTGTCTACCGGCCGGTGGGTGAGGGCGGCTACGCGGTCGAGCGCGAGGAGGACGGCGCATTCCGCGTCACCGGCCGCGGCGTCGAGCTGCTCTTCGAGCGCCACGACATCGCCAACGAGGAGGCGCTCGCATACCTCGAGCAGCGCCTCAACGAGATCGGCGTCGTCGCCGCATTGAAAGCTGCCGGCTTTGAGCCCGGCAACGATGTGCGCGTTGGGGACCATGAGTTCGAGCTCTATCCGTAATCCTCTTGCCATGACCCTGATCGTCAAGCTCGGATCTTCGATCGTCGCTGCCGACGACGGCGAGCTGCGCGCCGAGGTGCTCGATTCTGTCTGCAAGCAGGTGGCGGAGCTGGAGCGCGGCGGTGAGCGGGTGGTGATGGTCACCTCGGGCGCGATCGCCCGCGGCATTCGACTGATGGACCTGCCGGTGCGTCCGCGGGCGATGGATGAGCTGCAGGCTGCCTCGGCGGTCGGCCAGGGCGATCTCTTTCGCGCCTATGAGAGCCGCCTCGCCGAGCACGGCACGCATGCCGCCCAGGTCCTGCTCACGGCAGCCGACATTGGCGCTCGCACCAACTACCTCAACGCCCGCCAGACGCTGCGGCGGCTGATCGATTGGGGCGTCGTGCCGGTGGTCAACGAGAACGACACGACCGCCACCGACGAGATCAACTTCGGCGACAACGACTTCCTCGCCGCCCAGGTAGCGATCCTGCTCGATGCGCGGTTGCTCGTGCTGCTCACCAACACCGACGGTCTCTTCACGGCCGACCCGGCGGTCAACCCCGAGGCGCGACCGGTCGAAGAGGTGAACGACTTCACCGAGCTCGAGGGGCTGGAGATCGGCGACCGCACCTCGGCCTTCGGCTCGGGTGGAATGCGCAGCAAGGTCGCCGCGGCCGAGATGGCGAGCGCTGCGGGCATCCCGGCCGTGGTCTGCAACGGAACCGCGCCGGGAACCCTGGCCGCGGCGGCGGGGGAGAGCCCGGTCGGCACCCGCTTCGCGGCACAGGCCTCGAAGGCCTCGAGCTTCAAGCTCTGGCTTAAGTACGCGAAGCCGGCCCGCGGTGTGCTGCTGGTCGACGACGGCGCGGCGACGGTCCTGCGTGAGCGGGGTTCCAGCTTGCTGCCGGTCGGCATCGTCGGAATCGAAGGCGACTTCCAGCCGGGCGACGCGGTCGACGTGGCGGCCGACGGCTCGATCGTCGGCAAGGGGATCGTCGACTACTCGGCGGCGGAGCTGTCGCAGGTGATCGGTCTGCAGACCGCCGAGGTGCGCGAGCGGCTGCCGCACGCGGCTGACGAGGCGATTCACCGGGATCGATTTGTCTTGGCGTGACAGGTGGATGCAGGGTGGGGCGCCTCGCCCGCGCGCTGCCTTTTTCGCCGGTTGCGTGGTAGCGCTCGCTGAGTAGCTAGTGCGAAAAAGAGACCGCCGCGCGGGCGAGGCGCCCCACCCTGCCAGCTACCCTTAGCGGCTATGGCGACTACGACGCCAAGCGTGGCGGAGGTCTGCGAGGCGGCTAAGCGGGCTGCTCGGGAGCTTGTGGCTGTTCCGACCGAGGCTAAGGATGCGGCGCTGGCGGCGATCGCCAGGTTGTTGATCGAGCGTATGGGGGAGATCCTCGAGGCCAATGCGGCTGATTTGGCCGATGAGCGGGCCGCCGGGCTGAGCCAGGCCCTGCGCGATCGGCTGACGCTGGACGAGGGGCGCGTGGCGGCGATGGCCGAAGGGGTACGGACCGTGGAAGCGCTCGAGGACCCGGTCGGCGACGAGCTGGAGCGCAAGCGGCTGGTCAGCGGGCTCGAGCTGCGCAAGATACGGGTGCCGCTCGGCGTGGTGGCGGTGGTCTACGAGGCGCGTCCCAACGTGACGATCGACTGTGCTGCTTTGACGATCAAGAGCGGCAACGCGATCGTCCTCCGCGGCTCTAGCTATGCGGAGCGCTCCAATGGGGCGCTTGCCGCAGTCGTGCGCGAGGCCCTCGCCGAGGCCGGTCTCCCCGAGGACGCGGCGCTGCTCGTCGGCGGCGACCGCGACGGGCTGGCCGAGCTGGCGACCCAGGAGGGAACCGTCGACCTGCTGATCCCGCGCGGTGGCGAAGGCCTGAAGAACGCCCTGAAGAACGTGGCGACGGTGCCGGTGATCTACGCCGCGGCGGGCAACTGCCACGTCTACGTCCACTCCGAGGCCGATCTGGATATGGCCCGTCGCATTGCCTACAACGCAAAGGTTCAGCGGCCAGGCGTCTGCAACGCGGCCGAGACGCTGCTGGTCGACGCCGCCGTCGCGGCAAGCTTCCTGCCGGGGGTTCTCGCCGACCTCCAGACGGCGGGTGTGGAGCTGGTCGGCGACGAGCGCACGCGGGAGCTTGCCGGGAACGTCGAGGTGGGTGAGGCAACTGCCGGCGATTGGGGAACCGAGTACCTCGACCTGAAGATGGTGGTCGGCGTCGTCGACTCGCTCGAGGAGGCGATCGACCACGTCAACAGCCACGGGACCAGCCACTCGGAGGCGATCGTCACTGGCTCGGCAGAGGCCTCCCAGCGTTTCTCGGCCGCGGTCGATGCTGCCGTGGTTTACACCAACGCCTCGACTCGCTTCACCGACGGCTTCGAGTTCGGCATGGGCGCCGAGATCGGCAACTCGACCCAGAAGCTGCACGCGCGCGGACCGATTGGGCTGCGCGAGCTGACGACCTACAAGTACGTCGTCCACGGCGACGGCCAGATACGTGAGTAGCGCCCCCGCGGCCGGCATCGGCGTCCTCGGCTCGGCGTTCAACCCGCCGCACCTCGGCCATCTTGCGCTAGCCCAGGAGGCGCTCTGGCAGCTCGGTCTCGACGAGGTGGTCCTCGTGCCGACCGGTACCGCCCCGCACAAGCGCATCGTCGACGATCCGGGCCGCGAGCTGCGCCTGGCGATGACCCGGCTCGCGGCGGCCGATGACTCGCGCTTCTCGGTCTCGACCCTCGAGGTCGAGCGCGAAGGGCCGTCCTACACGTATGAGACCTTGCAGCTACTTGCAGATGAGCGCGGCGACAGGGAGTTGGTCTTCGTGATGGGGGCAGACGCCGCGGTCGGGCTGGAGAGCTGGCGGGAGCCGCAACGGGTAACCCAACTGGCGCGCCTCGCCGTCGCCCGGCGATCCGGCATCTCCGACGCCGACGTCGCCGCGGTGATGCGCAGCCTCGGCGCCGAGGGGCGGGCGACGATGCTCGAGATGCCGCAGTTCGGCGTCTCGTCTTCCGCCGTGCGTGAGCGGGCGGCGGCGGGGCGGCCCCTGCGCTATCTGGTCCCCGAGTCGGTCGCTCGTTTCGTCGAGGAAAAGGGGATCTACCGGTGAGCGCCAAAGCCAAGACCGACCGTCCCGAGGTCCTTGCCCGGCGCCTTGCCGAGCTGGCCGATTCGAAAGCGGCCAGCGAGATCGTCCTGCTCGACATGCGCAAGCTCGTCTCCTACACGGACTTCCTGACGATCTGCACGGCCCGCAACGAACGCCAGGCGCGGGCGATCGTCGACGAGGTGAAGCTGAAGCTGAAGCAGGAGCAGGGGCTGCTGCCGTCCGGATCCGACGGCGAGGGGGCCGGCTGGCTGGTCCTCGACTACCTCGATTGCGTCCTGCATGTCTTCACCGCGGAGGAGCGGCAGCGTTACCAGCTCGAGGACCTCTGGCGCGAGGCCCCGCGGCTCGAGTTGCAGGCGTCACCCGGTGGCGTCCGAGGGCACCTCTACGGTGCCGCGCATGGGTAGCTTCAAGAGGGCGTTCCTCGGCTACCGCCGCTCGGATGTCGATGCGGCGCTGGCGGCGCGGGACGCCCGGAATTGGGCGCTGGAGCGCGACACCGAGGAGGCGCTGGAGCGCTGGCGTGAGGCCGCCGACAGTGCCGCCGGCGCCGAGCAGGAGCTTGCGTCGCTCTCGGCGATGGTGATCGAGCGCGAGCGTGAGATTCGCGGCCTCCGCGAGCGCCTGCGCGAGGCCGACGAGCGCCACGATCGCAACGTCGCCTCGCTGGAGTCGGTTTCGGCGCGGCTCGAGGAGATTCAGGCACAGGCTCGCGGCCAGGCGACCAGGATCCGGATGAAGGCGCTGCGTGAGGCGGTCGAGGTGGGTCGACGGGCGCAGGAGCTCAGTGACGCCCAGACCGAGGCGAGCGCTGCGTCGAGTGGCGCCAACGGCGGCGGCGAGGTCGAGCGCGCCACCAAGAACCTCTTCGACGGCATCGTCAGGGTCGAGATCGGCCCGCTCGACGACTTCTCCCAACTGGTTGGATTCGAGGACGCTGCGGGTCAGATCGACGGTACATCGGAGATCTCGGTGGAGCGTTTCTCCGAGGGCCGCGCGACGCTCTCGATGCGGCTCAGCGAACCGGTCGAGCTGCTGCGCGAGCTCGAGGCCCACTCACCGCTCGACTTCCGCGTGCGCCGCACGGCCGAGGACAACCTGATCCTCGACGTCGACGACGATCCCGAGCAGCGCGCCGCTTAGCGCTCAGCCGCTGGGGGCGACCCCGCCGCCGCTACCCTTAGTCCGCCTGGCGCCCTGGCGGAGTGGCTACGCAGCGGCCTGCAAAGCCGTTTACACCGGTTCGATTCCGGTGGGCGCCTCTGGCTTGAACAGCGGGAATCCGTCTTGCCGGTGCGGGATGCGGCGGCTGACGCTCGACCGGCTGAAACCGGCTGTATCCGGTTGTCAACGGGCGCGACTGGCACCCGACTGGCACCCGAATCGAGCCGGTCGCGAGGACAGTATGCCCGCATGGCGCACCTTCCGGCACTCGCTCCTCTGAGGAATAGACGGCCGCCCAGAAACCCGGTCGCCGTGCGCTACGGTCGCGACAGGGCCTTGGTCCGTCCTTCCATCTCTTTGTTGGACGCAAAGGATCGAAATGAAAGTCCGAGAGATGGAAACGCCCGAACCCCGGCGTGGTGTTCGGAAGCCGCCGAAGTACCCGACCGTTGCCGAGGAAGTTGTGGAGACCGACGCGCTCCGCTCCGAGCACGCGGTCATCCAAGCGCCAGGAGGGCTGTTGAGGTTTACCGCGAGTGCGGCGAAGCCCGGCGCGGACACCGAGCAGATCGAGGCCGACTGGCAGGCGGCCCGCGCCCGCACCGCTGCCCTGGCCGAGAGCTATCGCCGCCCGCTGGAGCGGAGGGCCGCGCCGAAGATCGCAGCGCCGCGGAGCCGCGCGCCGCGCCCGGCCGCCCCGCATCGCCGCGGGTCGCGCCGCTCGGCGGACAAGGACGACGACCCCGACGACGGGACGTGAGCCGAGTCGAAATCTTTCCGCCGGTCTCGGTTTTAGCCTGGGGGTGTCTATGTTCGAGATCGACTTTCTACCCGTGGGCGAGGAGGCAGCGCATGGGGACGCGATCGCGCTGCGGTACACCCAGCCAAGCGGGGAATGGGTCCACGGTGTCATCGACGCTGGATACCGCGGCGATGGAGAGCGGCTGTTGGAGCACGTTCAGACCTACTACGAAACTGAACTGCTCGACTTCGTCCTCCTGACGCATCCAGACGCCGATCACGTCAATGGCATGGGTGAAGTCATGCGGGGAATCAAGGTCGTCAATCTCCTCCTGCACAGGCCCGAACAGCACGGGTTCCCCAATAACAGCGGAGCCAAGCCCGCCTCGGAACTCGTAGAACTCGCTGAAAAACAGGGGACCAAGGTGGTCGAACCCTTCGCGGGCACGGGTGGATTCGACGGGACGTTCATGGTTGCCGGACCCAGCGTGGATTACTACCGGGAGCTGTTGAAGGAGCAAGAGACGACGACAAAGGCCGCGCCGAAGCCCGCGGCGGTCCGTCTGGCAGAGGCTCTTGCGGTTGAACCTCAACCGGAACTGCCTGATTTTCCGATGGAGGTTCCCTTTGATGATGATGGCGGGACGAACCCGCGAAACAACTCCAGCGCGATCCTCCAAATACTCAATGGGGATGAGCGCTTGCTATTCACGGGGGACGCAGGGGTTCCCGCTATCGACAGAGCGATGGACCAGCTTGAAGGGAACGGTCAGGTCGGCCCTCTCAAGCTTTTCCAGGTTCCACACCACGGCAGTCGGCACAACCTCGACAGCGAGACTCTGGATCGGGTGCTGGGTCCAATCGGGCAAGACGGAGATGGGGTCGGCATAGTCAGCGTTGCACCAAAAGATCCGAAGAAACCATCGCCACGCATCACAAACGCTTGCGGTCGGAGGGGCTATCGCGTATGGGCGACCGCAGATACCACGGGGTGGCTGAGGTATGCGTCCGACGACGCCCCGCATCGTGACGGTAGCCCCGTTGACCCGATTCCGCCCAAGGCGGAGCCGCCCGACTCTTAGCGGTCGATATGCGGCTCGATAGTTACGCGATCCGGGCTAGGCAGATGCCGGTTGTGATCGTCGTACTTCCCGTGGTGGTCCTTCTTGCCGTGAGCGTTCTCAGCGCGTCCACCTTCGGGGTTGCAACCGGCGTCATCGTCGGTGCTCTGTCGATTTTGGGAGCACAGCTGGGACGTGATCGCGGTCGCAATCTCCAAGACAGGCTTTGGTCGGATTGGGGCGGTGCGCCAACGACTCAATCGCTGCGTCTCGGTGCCAGCCAACCATCCGCCTACGTATCGCAATGCCGCGCAGAAACTGAGCGGCTCTTGACCGATGCCCTGCCGTCGCGGGAGGAGGAGAAGAACGATCCCGCGGCGGCAGATGAACGATACGTGGCGGCGGTTCGGTCGCTCATCGCGCGCACTCGCGATCGAAAGCGATTCCCGCTTCTATTTGAGGAGAACGTCAACTACGGCTTTCGTCGGAACTGCCTTGGCCTCCGTCGTTACGGGATCGGCGTGTGCGTCGCTGTCGGTATCGCGGCCGTGGCGCTGCTGATCTTCGGATCGGGGGCCTTCGGCAGTCGGCTGACGCATTGGTCCTGGCCACTGGTCACTGCCCTTGGGCTCGGAGTTTTCTGGCTCAAGGTCGTCAGTCCAGATTGGGTCCGGCTGCCTGCTGACGCCTATGCGTGCTGTCTGTTTGAGGCGGTCATGACGCTCTAGCCTGCTGGGCGCTGGCACTCGGGCTGGCACCTGAGGTAGCTAAACCGCTTGAATAAGCCAATCGGGGCCGAACGGTCTCGCCTGCAAAGCCGTTTACACCGGTTCGATTCCGGTGGGCGCCTTCCCTCGGCGGGAGCTTTGGCTTGACAGGGCGGTTGCAAAGACCCTGAATTTGCGGGAGAAGTACCCAAGTCAAGGGCTCGGTTTGACTTCCGACATACGTTGTATGTACAGTCTTGACATGCCGACTCCAAAGACCCAAAGGCTCAATCTCCGTATTGAGAAGGATGACGAGGCTCTCTTCAAGCAGGCCGCGCTGGTCCATCGGGAGTCCCTGACGCAGTTTCTTGTCGAGAGCGGTCGTGAGCGAGCCGAGCGCCTGCTCGCCGATCGAACCAGCTTCAGCATCAATTCGGATGCCTGGCAGGAGATCGCTGCCGCGATGGACCAGCCGGCAAAGGACCGACCCGAGCTCTCCAAGCTTTTCTCGCGCCCCCGCCCTGAATAGGCCGAGTGCCGCGCTTTCTGGACCCTCAGCCGCTTGGCAACGAGCATCGGATCGACGGATTCAATTGCGGGGTCGGGTCGCTGGACATCTGGCTCGTCAAGCACGCTCGGGCAGCTGCAGGAGCAGGGTCCGCCCGCACCTACGTCATTGTGGACACCGGGCAAGTTCGGGTTGTCGGCTATCACGCGCTATCGCTTGCGTCCATTGAGCACGCTGATGCAACCGAGCGGGGCCGAAAGGGCATGCCGCAGCACCCGATCCCGGCCATGTTGCTCGCGCGACTGGCGGTAGACAAGGCGGTCCAAGGTCAGGGGATCGGAGCTTTTCTCCTGAGAGATGCGATGAGCCGTGCACTCTCGGTGGCCGAGCAGGCGGGCATGCGTCTACTACTTGTTCACGCCCTGAATGACGAGGCACGTGCTTTCTACGAACACTTTGGCTTCGAGCCCTCGCCTAGCGATGCCATGAACTTGCAGCTCGTGGTCAAGGACATAAGGCTCGCGCTCAACAGCGCGGACTGATCAGGGTGACACGGTTCCGCGAAACCGTTTGAACAAGCCAAGTGCGACGGGCCGCTCAGCTCGTCGAAATTGGCAGGGCCGGCTCGGCGCGCCAGGGATCGTTCATCTCCTGGCGCCTCTTCTTCGAGCGCTTGAACAGGTAGCAGCCGATGGTTCCGTGTCGCGTCTGGGTCTGGATGAACTTGCCGGTGATCAGCTTCCAGCCCTCGACGGTTACCGAGTTGAGGATGTCCACAGGGTCGGTGGTCTCCCGCGCCGGGGAGCCGAGCGGGCCGGGGATGAGCGTCGGCGCAAGCCGGTCGATCTCGAGCTCGTACTGAAAGAGGCGGTGCCCCTTTTGGTATGCAAGTCGCGCTTGTCCGGCTGGCGTACGGCGGAACGCCTCTATCGCTGCTTCCATCGAGAGCAACCGCTTCTGCTGCTCCCTCTCTCGCGCGCGCTGTTCCCGGGCGGCTCTACCAAGTGGGGGCATCAGGGCCGCCGGCAAGCGGAAGTCCCACCGCCTCTCCTGCGCGCCGTCATCACTCGCGGCGCCGGGCAATCTCAATCCCTGCTGGCTTTCCATGTCTACGTGGGTGAACGCACGTCGAGCGGCCACCCTTTTCGGACGCTCACTCAAACATTCGGCTACGAAGAGCGGCCGCAAAGCGGCCGTGCCTGGGCGGGCGGGTCAGGTAGCTTGGACGGATGGAGGTTCAGAGCGGCGCGCTGCGTTACTCGACCCAGGGCGACGGCGACACCGTCGACCTCACCGCGGACGTTCAACGGGTCATTGACGAGGCTGGGATCGCCGAGGGGCAGGCGGTGGCGTTCGTGCGCGGATCGACTGCCGCGATCACGACCATGGAGTACGAGCCGGGCGGGGTCCACGACCTGCGGGAGATGCTCGAGCGACTGATCCCGAGCAGCGGTGCTTACGAGCACAACCGGCTCAATCACGACACCAACTCGCACGCGCACCAGCGAGCTTCGGTGATCGGTCCGTCGCTCTCGGTTCCGGTGATCGATGGGCGGCTGGCATTGGGGACCTGGCAGCAGATCGTGCTGATCGACTTCGACGATCGGCCGCGAGAGCGGACCGTCGTCGTCCAGGTGCTGAGCTAAAGCAGCTGGCCGGCAGGACAACGGAAAAGGGCCCCGCCCGGGGCCCTTTGTTTCCGAAGGACGTGCCACCAAAGAAAGCTCGGTCTCCCTGGCTCGTCGGTCCTAGCTGCCTCGATAAACACCGCGTTCGACGAAAAGTTGCACCCCCTGCATCGGCTCTTGCAGCGGAGGACTTGAGTCCGCGCCGCCGGCCCCCTCGCCGCTGCTAGATTCAGGTGCCCGGGGCGCTTAGCTCAGTTGGGAGAGCGCCAGCTCGACAAGCTGGAGGTCACTGGTTCGAGCCCAGTAGCGCCCATCGGATTCGCTCGCGAGGTCAGGCCACTCGCTGACTAGATCGGAGTTGACTCGGCCGACTCTCCCTGGCCGTGGCCGACCTGAGGCTCTCCTTCGGCCGTGCGGATGTCGGCCGAGATGCGGACCGCGGCGGAAAGCAGGGTCGCCGCCAGGACCAGCCCAACGACGCCGAAGAGGCAGCCGCCGGCGATGGTCGCGATCAGGACGACGAGGGGATGCAGTTGCAGGGCGGCGCCGTAGGCGATCGGCTGGACCATCTGCTGCAGGACGCCGTTGGCCAGCAGGACGATGACCGCAAGGGCCAGCGCCGTCTCCGGGCCCTGATCTCCGAGGGCGATCAAAACCGCGAAGGCGCCCGCCGTCCAGGCGCCCAGGTAGGGAACGAAACCGCCGACGAAGGTGACCACGGCAATCGTCCCAGCCAGGGGAACGCCGAGCAGCAGCGCGCCAGCCCCAACTATCAGCGAGCTCCAGATGGAGACGACCGTGACGCCGAGGAAGTAGCCCCGCAGGCTGCCGGCCACCCGACCCATCATCGAGCGGGCGAGCGGCACGGGGACGCCGAGGTGGCGCTCGATGAAGCCGCCGATCGTCGGCATGTCCTTGAGCATGAAGAAGAGGCTGAGGGCGGTGAATGAGAGGAACACAGCAAGGGACGCGAGCTTGTCGACCCCACCGAGAAGCCCCTGGGTCAGCGCCTGGAAGGCGTCGCCGATCGAGGCGCTGGCCCCGGCGTTCGCGTCGGCGGCGGTCGGCGCCTTGACGCCCAGGTCGCGTGCCAACGACTCGATCTCGTTCGCCCCTTCGTGCAGCCGCTCGGAGAGACTGTCCGCCTGGCTGGCGATTCCGGTCAGGAGGGTCAGGCCGACGGCGGCCCCGACGGCGACAATCAGGAGGAAGACAAGCGCCGCCCCCAGGCCTCGCGGAATGCCGTGCCGGCGAAGCCAGTCGACCAGGGGCGAAGCGACCGAGGCGATGATTCCCGCCGTGATCACCGGCATCACGATCGTCTGCGTCTGGGAGAGGAGCCAGATCGCACCGATCAGCGCGGCGCCAAAGCCGACGAGAAGCCAGGACGAGAAGCCCAGGTCGCGCATCCACTTGGGAGCGGCGAAGATCCCGCTCAATGCACCCGGCTCGATCTCGATGACTTCGTCTTCCTCCTCAGCGCTCTCGCGCCCAGGCCGGCGCAGGCGCCCACGGAAGATGGCTCGCCGTTCGCTCATCGGCCCGGGGGACCATACGTGGCGCTTCCGACGCAGCGAACGGGCGGAGTGAGATGACGCCACTCGAGAAGGTCACCTACGTTGGCCACGCGACCATCCTCGTGGAGCTCGGCGGCACCCGGTTGCTCACCGATCCCGTGCTGCGCGGCCGGGTCGGACCGCTGCGCCGCCAGGGCGCAGCCCCGCCGCCGGGGCTGACGGACGGCCTCGATGCCGTGCTGATCTCCCACCTTCACCACGACCACGCCGATCTGCCCTCCTTGCGCGGGATCGGCCGCGACGTGCCGGTGCTCGGGTCGCCAGGTGTGGGCGAGTTCCTTGGGCGCCACGGTTTCACAGCGGTGACGGAGCTGGCTCCCGGGGAGTCCGCCCGGGTCGGCGAGGTCACGGTCACCGCCACCGAGGCGTGGCATCCGGGTGGCGGGCGGTTCGAGCGAGGCTCGGAGGCGGGCGGCTTCCTGCTGGGCAACAGTCGTCGCCGGATCTACTTTGCCGGCGACACCGATCTCTTCGACGGGATGAAGGTGCTGGCGAGCGAGTTGGACCTCGCGCTGCTGCCGGTCTGGGGCTGGGGCCCGACCCTGGGCCCGGGGCACCTCGATCCCGAGCGCGCCGCCCGCGCGACGGCCCTGCTCTCGCCGCGGATCGCGGTTCCGATCCACTGGGGGACGCTCTACCCGCTCGGCCTGGCGCGAGTCCGCCCCGGCCCGCTGCGCACGCCGCCGCACGAGTTCGCCGCTCGGGCGCGCGAGCTCGCGCCTCAGGTGGAGGTGCGGGTGCTGGCGCCGGGGGAGGCGACCTCGCTCGCGTAGCTCGAGTGCCCGAGCCCGGCGAGCCAGCTGCGGAAGATCCGGTGTACTCGCTCCGCGCCGACCACCTCCTCTTCGGGCCAGGCCAGCTCGCTGGGATGGAGGACGAAGGGGAAGCTCTGCGTTCCTCCGAGCCCGCCGTGCGAGCCGACCAGCTCCTCGAACGCCGCCACTTCCCCGAACTGCGGCCAGAAGCTGCTGTTGACCATCAGGTCGGCGCAGTGGGGGAAGCCGTCGGTGCGCCGCAGGTGGTCGGCGGCATTGGGGCCGAAGGGCGCGAGCGGGTCCTCGCCGTCGACCCGGTCCTCGTCGAGGAACGCCGTTCCACCCTTGCCGACCGCGATCGCGCCGCAGCGCTCGGAGCGCACTAGGACGAACCCGATGCCGGAGTGATCCCGGAGCGCCGGCATCAGCCGCGGGTAGAGCGCCTCGATCCGCTCCAGGGTCACCCGGCCGGGCTCGCGCGGGAAGCTGATCAGCCCAAGGCACCCCGAGGCCATCACCGACAGCTCGGGGATCTCCTTCCCGTGCGTCTGCTCGATGTCACTCCGGGTGTCCGGGTCGAGGGCGACCGCGCCGTCGACGCTGCGATCTCGTGTCGCGATCCGCACCGTGCGGCCGACCGCAGTCTCGTCGCGCGCGATCTCGGTCAGGCCGGCGCTGAGATAGGCGAGCGCATCGTCGTCGCCTCCTTCGACCGCGATCGCGCTCTGCGGCTCGCAGGCGGAGCGGACCACGTCCTCGAGCGTCTCGCCGTAGCGATCGCGGAAGGTCTCGCCCTGCGACTGGCCGTGGTCGGAGAGCACGACGAGGCGGTAGGGCCGCGGCGCCTCGGGGCAGGCGACGGCGATCCTCGCGATCTGGCGGTCGAGATCGCGCAGCACGGCGAGCGCGTCATGCCGTTCGATCCCGGAGTGGTGGGCGACCTCGTCGTAGGCGAGGAAGGTGGTGTAGACCGCGGGGCGGCCGGCGAGGATGTCGCCGACCACGGCGGCAACTTGGAGGTCGCGCTGGACGATCGTGCCCCAGGCGCGCACCAACGCGTAGGAGCGGCTGCGGGCGATGCGGGGGCGGACGTCGTCGCGGACCTGGGCGCGAGCGGCGCGGCGCTCGCGCGCCACCTCGGCCAGGACGAGGACCAGCGTGCGGGCGACCGCGGAGGGGCGGGCGAAGTACGCGGCGTAGTCGCGGCCGATCGGCCGCCGCCGATGCAGCGCCGTGCTCATCGTCAGCATCGAGTGGGGGGCGTCGCCGGAGAGGATGTTGGCGCGGCTGGCGCCGTCGGCGTGCAGGAGGCCACGCCCGTCCGAGTGGCGCCGCTCGAGCTCTTCCGCGTCGCGCGGGTGGTTGGTGACGATCGCCGCGTCGCGGTCCTTCTCCCACCAGCGAAAAGCCGGCATGTCGTCGTTGTCGCCGTGCAGGAGACCGGCCTGGCAGGCGCCGGTCTGCGAGGACCAGTCGGTCTCCCACCTGTCCAGCTGGTGGGAACCGCTGCGCAGCCAGGCGGCAAGGTTCGGCGCGCTGCCGTCGCTCAGTGCCCGGTGCAGCACGTCGTGTGCCAGCCCGTCGATCTCCAGGAAGACGATGCCCGGGACCTCGCTGCGGACCATCTGTCTGCGCCGCCGCAGTTGCCGCTGCACGACGTGTCGGTACCAGGAGTCGTCTTCATCGATGGCGAGCAGGGCGTAGACCAGCGCGGTGAGGGCCGTCATCGCGATCGTCACCACGACCCCCTCCAGCACGCCGTCGATCCGCGCGCCCGGCAGGAGCTCGATCGCGAAGGTCACGAGCACCCCGTTCAGCACCAGCGCTGCCCCGCCCAGGGTGAGGACGGTCAGTGGCAGCGCGAAGCGCGCCAGCAGCGGCCAAACCAGGGCGTTGAGGAGGCCGATCAGCGCCGCTGCAGCGAGCGCGGTCGCAGCGCCATCCAAGACGAAGCCGGCCAGCACCTCGGAGAGCAGCAGCAGGGTGAGCGCGTCGAGCAGGACGACGAGCGTTCCCCGTCGCACGACGCGGAGGCTCATGCTCTGCGCAGCTGTAGGCGGACGCTTCCCTCTGCCATCGGGCATGAGTCTAAGTCGGGTGGGGATAGCCTTTCTTCATGTACCTGCCGGACGAGCGAGCGGCGCAGGGCAAGGCGGCGCGGGCCAAGGTCCCGCGATCCGCTCATCGCGCCTGGCAGGCGGGAGACCGGCGCGACCCGCTCGCGCTGCTGCAGGCGCAGGATGAGACGAGGGTTCCAGAGCTCGTTCCGATCCGCTACGGCCGCATGTTGCGCTCGCCCTTCGCGTTCTACCGGGGCGCCGCGGCGGTCATGGCGGCCGAC
>Ga0157306_10000023_pt1 | contig 27780 bp, 21 predicted proteins | sample NitcycUS163409C2_FD_108391 | JGI IMG/M metagenome (GOLD analysis project Ga0157306, IMG submission 108391) | Soil microbial communities from Arlington Agricultural Research Station in Wisconsin, USA - Nitrogen cycling UWRJ-S163-409C-2 | ecosystem: Environmental > Terrestrial > Soil >...
CAGACGATCGACCAGATCAAGCTCTACGGCGACTCGGTGCGCTGGTTCTGCGAAGTCGGCACGCACGAGGCAGACGACGAGGGACTGCTCCACTACCGCTCGGTCGCCTGTCGTGCACTCGCCGCGGCGCGCGGCGAGCCGCGCCCTGGTCCCGTCCACCTCAACCTCCCTTGGCGCGAGCCGCTGGCGCCGCTGCCGATTGAAGATGCGGTGACGGCGACCGATCGGCTCGCGCTCGAGGGGCGGGACGAGCGCCCGCTGACCGCCGTGACGCCGATCGACCTCGAGCCATCCACATTCCTGCTCGACGAGGTGGCCGGTCACATCTCCGAGGCGCAGGCGGGAGTAATCGTCGCTGGCCGCCAGCGCGATCCCGAGTTGCGCGGGCCGCTGGCCGCCCTTGCCCGCGCTGCCGGCTTTCCGATCCTGGCCGAGCCGACCTCGCAGCTGCGCTGCGGCCCGCACGATCGGTCACGCATCATCGGCACCTACGATCACCTGCTGCGCGACGACGCCTTCCGCGAAGCCGCACAGCCGGACCTCATCCTGCGCTTCGGCGAGATGCCGACCAGCAAGCCACTGCGCTCCTGGATCGCCGAATCGGGCGCCGACCAGATCGTCGTCGACCCGCACTGTGGCTGGAACGAGCCGAATCGCCGGGCCGCCGCGCTGCTGCGCGCCGACCCGACCGAGCTGGCGGCAGGGTGGACGGCAAGGCTTGGAGAGGAGAACCCTGCCCCGGCAAGGTGGCTGGAGTCCGAGGCGGCGGCAAGAGCCGCGCTGGAGTCCGAGCTCGCGAAGGTCGACGACCTATCCGAGCCAGCCCTCCATCTTGCCCTCGGCCAAGCCCACCGTGACGGCGATCTCGTCTACACCGCATCGAGCATGCCGATCCGCGACCAGGAGGCATTCCTGGCGCCGTCCGAGACCGATGCCCTCTTCCTCTGCAACCGCGGCGCCAACGGCATCGACGGCCTGATCTCCTCCGGAATCGGCGCCGCCCACGCCAGCGGCCGGCCGACGACGATCGTCACCGGCGACCTCGGCCTGCTGCACGACCTCGGCGGCCTCGCCGCCCTGCGCGACGTCTCGACCCCGGTGCGCATCGTCGTCATCGACAACGACGGCGGTGGCATCTTCGGCTTCCTGCCACAGGCGGAGGTGCTCTCCGGCGAGGAGTTCGAAGCCCTGCTCGGCACCCCCCGCGGCGTCGACGCGGAGAGAGCTGCAGCGCTCTTCGACCTGCCGCACACTCGGCTGGAATCGTTCGACCAGCTTCCCGCGGCGCTCGTCTCCGGAACCTGCCTGATCGAGGTGAAGACCGACCGCCGGAGCAACGTCGAGACGCACCGCCGCCTGACAGCAGCCGTTCAGGCGACGATCAACAGCTGATCGGCCCTGTCTCGCGGCCGAGGCCGGGCTGCCAGGCGACGCCGTAGAAAGCCGTGGTGCGGGAGGGTTTCAGCACCGTGCCTAGACAGGAGCCATCGGCATTTACTTCCATGATCGCGCTCCCCATGCCGAGTTCATCGCGTTCGGTTACTTCGGGGCGATAGCGGACGAATGCGAGTCGCTCGCCCGATGGATCCCAGGTTTGGAAGAGGTCGTCTCCTCGACCGCTCGTCAACCGGCGCAGGTCACCACCGCCGGCTTCGATGGTGAAGAGATCGGTCGTCGTGACGTCGTCGCCATCTCCTCGCTCAAGCGAGCGCCAGCGAGCGAACGCGATTCTGCTGCCGTCGGGCGAATACATCGGATCAAAAGCGTTCCGTACGACCGTCTTGGTCCGCCCGGTGCTGAGCGTCAGCGCGACCGCTTCCGACGAATGACGGCCAGCTTCGCGAGTCGCCAGCAGGGTCTCCCCATCGGGTGAAAAAGACGCTGGCCGCATGTAGAGGCCCCTATGTACGGGCGTGATGCGCTGGGAAGCGCCACCGCCGAGGTGAGCGAACCAGATGCTCGACCCTCGCGGGACGAATCTCTTTCTCCCTTGCCGATCCCTGCTCGATCGGAACCGGTACCGCGTGAAGGCGACCGTGTCGCCGTCCGGAGCGAAGACCGGTTGATCAGCGCCGTGCGTGCCTCGCAGTGGGCGCAGGCCGCTGCCATCTGCATAGCTCACGTATAGCCGGGTTCCGCGCGGACCCCCCAAGAGCCGCCGCGCCACGCCGGCGAACACGATCTTCGAGCCGTCCGGCGACCAGGTCGGCGCCGTGAACCACTCCGGCAAAGGCCTCCTCCATTCCCCACCGCCGGCCAGCGGCAAAGGCTGTGCGCCGGTCTCATCGACCGTCTCCAATTCGAACCGGAAGAGCGGGAGGTTGAACTTCACCACCGCCAGGCGCGGCCCATCCGGCACCCAATGAACGGTGGGCACCAGGCTGCACTCGATTCGCCCGGCCTGCCGGCCTTCCCCTGGCTGCCAGCTCACGCCCTGGATGGCGGCGTCGCGGAGCGAGATCAGCTTTTCCCGACAGGTTCCATCGGCGTTGACCTGGACGATCGAGTTGCCGAAAGGAAAAAGCTCGTCGAAGAAAGCTTCGAAGGGATCCCTGTTGATGCGGAAGGAGTTGAAGGCGAGCCGCTCTCCAGAAGGGTCCCAGCTCGGATTCGTCTCGGCGATCCAGCGCGTGCGCGTCAGCTGCCTGACCTCGGCACCGGTCGCACTCATGAGATAGATGTCCTTGTGAGTGGTTTCGATCTTCCCTCGGCGTGAGAATGAATGACGGACGAGGGCAATCTGCGACCCGTCAGGCGAAAAGGCCGGGTCTGAAGCCGGGAATCGGGCGAGCGGCTGCCTACCGCCGCTCCTGTCAAGCTCGAGCAGCAATGCCTTTGGCCTGTCTGAGGCAAATTTGGACATCGTGACGGCCAACGCCGATCCGTCCGGGGAAAAGGAAGAAGGGGAATATTCGACTCCCTCGCGCCACTCGGCCAAGCGGCGCGCCCCACTCCCGTCCGCTTTTGCCACCCACGGCGTCGTGCCGAGGAAGATTCCTTTGCCGAGGTGTTTGCGGCTGAACGCGATCTTGCGTCCGTCGGGGGAGAAGACCGGGTTCGAGCCTCCCCTCGTACCGCGGAGGAAGCGCAGGCCGGTGCCGTCGGCGCGCACGGTGTAGATGCCACTCCTCCTCCCCCTGGATCCGGTAAAGGCCAGCAGGCTGCTGTCGGCCGACCAAGCCACGCCGGCGAACGGGTTCGGCGCGACCCCACGCCGTGACCCACGCACGAGGACAAGCGGCCTCGGCGACTCGGTCCCGATCGTCCTGACGGTGAAGCCCGAAGGCACGAGCGCACTCATCGCAGTGAACGCCATGCGCGGCCCGTCGGGAACCGGAGCTGCCGAAGCCCTCGCATCGCCGCCAAATGCGAGCGCAAGCGCGACCCAGCCAAGACTTCCTACGTACCGAAACACGGCCGGCATTCTGCACTACTCGGCCAAGAGCGGCAGCAGCGCCTCGAGCTTGATCTCGGTCTCGGCCAGCTCGGCGGCGGGGTCGGAGCCGGCGACGATGCCGACTCCGGCATAGAGGCGGGCCTCGCGGTCGCGCAGCAGGGCGCTGCGCAGGGCGACGCAGAATTCGCCGTCCTCGGCGGCGTCCATCCAGCCGACCGGGCCGGCGTACCAGCCGCGGTCCATCTGCTCGAGCTCGGCGATCAGCTTCGCGGCAGCCGCTCCTGGCTCGCCCCCCACCGCCGGCGTCGGGTGCAAGAGACCGGCCAGCTCGACCGCCGAGCGTGGCTCGGCCAGCTGGGCGACAAGCGGCGTCGCCAGGTGCTGGATGTTGGCGACTTTGACGATCTCGGGCTCCGGCGCCGCCTCGACCCAGACCGAGTGGGGGCGCAGCTTGCGGGCGATGCGCTCGGCGACGATCGCCTGCTCACGGCGGTCCTTGTCGCTGCGCAAGAGCTGCTCGCCGAGGTGGTCGTCGACAGCCGGGTCCGAGCTGCGCCTCGTCGAGCCGGCAAGCGCCACGGTGGAGACGCTTGCTCCGGAGCGGCGCAGGAGCAGCTCCGGGCTGGCGCCGAGGAAGGCGGCCTCCGGCGTGCCGCAGCAGAAGCAGAAGCAGGAGGGGAACTGCTCGCGCATCGCACCGAAAATCGCGGCAGGATCGTGCGCGCCCGCTGCCCTGGCGAGGACCTCCCGGGCCAGCACCACCTTGGACATCTCCCCCGCCCCGATCCGCTCGGTTGCGGCAGAGATCATCCGCTCGAAGTCGCCGGGTGGGCGGACACTGCTGATCTCCACAGGGGAGGTTGGGTGAGGGTCGAGCAGCGGCAGCGGCTCGCCACGCAAGCCCGCAAGCCGTGCCGCCAGTGCGCTCGCCTTCTGGCCGAGATCGTCGCCGGGATGGACGATGGCGTTGACGGTCAGGAAGGACTCCCCATCGCTGCGGCAGATCGAGAGCTGGGGCAAGATCAACGAGGCAGGCGCCAGGGATGACCAGGGCGATGAACCCCCGCCGTCGGGGTCGAAAGCGAAGCCGCCGACCCAGACGGCCCCGGCGCCCGCGGGCAGCCCCGGGGGCTCGTCGACGATCGTCTCGCCACCGAGGCACTCGCGGGCAAGGTCGCGGAAGCGATCCGCGCCTCGCGACGTCGCCTCCTGGGCCACCCCCACCGTTGCGAGGGCGAACTCCCTGTCCGGCTGCTCCCAGCAGAACCAGCGGTCCGACGCCAGCCGGGAGGCGAATGCCACCGCACAGGGGTCGACGCCATCCACCGGCACGGTGACGCTGACGGTGGTCCGCCGTCCGCGCACCGCGGCCCGGTCCAGGCTGTCTCTCAGGCTCGAGAGGAGCTGCTCAGTCGCTGCCACGAGCGATGGCGATCTCGCCGGTGCGGACCATTTCGATCAGGCCGTGGGGGCGGATCATCCGCTCGAAGGCCTCGATCTTGTCGGCCGAGCCGGTCACCTCGATCGTCATCGTGCGCCGTGAGACGTCGACGATCCGAGCGCGGAAGACCTCGGCGAACTGGATGATCTCGGCTCGGTTCTCGACCGCCGAGGAGACCTTGAACATCGCCATCTCACGGGCGACGGTCTCCTCCGGCTCCATGTCGCGGATCTTCAGCACGTTGACCAGCTTGTGCAGCTGCTTGGTCACCTGGTCGATCGGGTGCACCGCGCCATCCAGCGTGAGGGTGATCCGCGAGATGCTCGGATCGTCGGTCGGCCCGACGGCGAGCGTGTCGATGTTGAAGCCGCGGCGCGAGAAGAGCCCGGCGATCCGCGCCAGCACGCCGGGCCTGTTCTCGACCAGGATCGAGAGGATGTGCTTGCGGCCGCTGAGCTGGCCGGGGACGCGCAGATCCTCGAGCTTCACCACCTGTGGCGTGCCAGCCTCCATCAGCCCACCATGTCCCTCGCGGCAGCGCCCGCTGGGATCATCGGGAAGCAGTTCTCCTCGGGGGAGACGCGCACGTCGAGCAGCACCGGGCCCTCGGTCTCGAGCGCCTTGGCCATCGTCTGCTCGAGGTCGGCGGAATCCTCGCAGCGCAGGCCGGTGGCGCCGAAGGCCTCGGCGAGCTTCACCCAATCGGGGCTGGGGCCCATCTCGACGGCGCTGTAGCGGCGGTCCCAGAAGAGCTCCTGCCACTGGCGCACCATGCCCATGTAGCCGTTGTTCATCAGGAAGACCTTGACCGGGATCTCTTCGGCGACGCAGGTCGCCAGCTCCTGGCAGTTCATGATCAGGCTGCCGTCGCCGGCGAGGCAGACGACGGTCTCGTCGGGACAGGCGACCTTGGCGCCGACCGCCGCCGGCAGGCCGAAGCCCATCGTGCCGAGCCCGCCGGAGTTGATCCAGCGGCGCGGCTTGTCGAAGCCGTAGTACTGGGCCGCCCACATCTGGTGCTGGCCGACGTCGGAGGTGACGATCGCGTCGCCTCCGGTGACCCGGTGCATCGCCTCGATCATGAATTGCGGCTTGATCTCGCCGTCCTTGCCCTCCTCGTAGCCCAGCGGGTACTCGTCCTGCCATGCCTTGATCTGCTTCCACCAGGCGTCGAGGCGGCTGGAATCGGTCTGCAGGGCGCGGTACTCCCGGGTCAGCTCCGGCAGGACCAGCTTGGCGTCGCCGACGATCGGGATGTGCGCCGGCACGTTCTTGGAGATCTCCGCCGGGTCGATGTCGATGTGGATGAACTTTGCGTGCGGGGCGAACTCGGAGAGCTTGCCGGTGATGCGGTCGTCGAAGCGAGAGCCGATCGCGACGATCAGGTCGGCCTCGTCCATCGCGTAGTTTGCGGCGCGGGTGCCGTGCATGCCGAGCATGCCGAGCCAGTTCTCGCCCGATGCCGGGTAGGCACCGAGACCCATCACGGTCGAGGTGACCGGGAAGCGATCGGCCGCCGCCAGCTCACGCAGCTCCTCGGAGGCATTGGCGTTGACCACGCCGCCGCCGGTGTAGAGGATCGGCTTGCGGGCGTTGGCCATCGCCTTGGCGGCGATCCGCACCTGCTTGACGTTGGGCGCGCTGGGCGGTTTGTACCCGGCCAGCTCGACTGGCTCGGTGCGCGGCGCGTAATCGATCTCGGCGCGCGAGAGGTCCTGCGGGATGTCGAGCAGCACCGGCCCCGGGCGCCCGGTCGAGGCGACGTGGAAGGCCTCGTGCACGTACTCGGGGATCTGACGCGGGTCGGTAACCGCGAAGGAGTGCTTGACGAAGGGCAGCGTCGCGCCGAGGATGTCGGCCTCTTGGAAGCCGTCGGTGCCGATCAGCTCGGTGCGCACCTGACCGGTGATGAAGACCGTCGGCACCGAGTCGAGCATCGCGTCGGCGATCGCCGTGACCAGGTTGGTGGCGCCGGGGCCGGAGGTGGCGAAGGCGACCCCGACTTTGCCCGAGGCCTTGGCATAGCCCTCGGCCGCATGACCTCCCCCCTGCTCGTGGCGCACCTGGATGTGGCGGAACTCTGCGTCGACCAGCGCGTCGTAGGTCGGCAGGTTGGCCCCGCCGGGGATGCCGAAGACGTGCTCGACGCCCTCGGCTTTGAGGCTATGCATCAACGCGTCGGCTGCTCTGATCATCAGGAGGGGCGATGGTACCAGCGCCCTGCTGGCTGCCATGCAGGGGTTTAGAGCGGAACCCGGGCGCCCGGAGCCCAGCGCGTCTGGGGGTCGATCGAGGACTCGATCACGCGGTCCTTGTAGCGCTCGATCGCGTGGATCATCGACTCGACCAGCTCCTCGCCGAGCAGGGTCGGCTCGAGGCCGAGGTCGAGCAGCTTGGTGTGGACCGCGTTGTAGTAGTGCTCTTCCTTCTCGACCCTGGGGTTGTCGCAGTGCTGGATCTCGACCGAGTAGCCGAGATGCTCCCCGGCATGCTTGACCAGCTTGGCCAGCTCGATCACCGAGAACTGCTCGGTGAACTGGTTGAAGACGCGGAACTCGCCCGCCTCGGCCGGATTGAGCGCCGCCAGTTCGACGCAGGCGAGCGTGTCGCGGATGTTGAGGAAGCCGCGCGTCTGGGTGCCGGCCCCGTAGACGGTCAGCGGGTGCCCGATCACCGCCTGCAAGCAGAAGCGATTGAGCACCGTGCCGAAGACCTCGTCGTAGTCGAAGCGCGTGATCAGGCGCTCGTCTCGAGCCGTCTCCTCGGTCTCGATCCCGTAGACGACCCCCTGGTTGAGGTCGGTGGCGCGCAGGCCCCAGGTGCGGCAGGCGAAGTGGATATTGGTCGAGTCGTGGACCTTGGAGCAGTGGTAGAGCGAGGCGGGCAGCTTGGGGAAGGGCAGGGTGTCCCTGCGCCCCTTGTGCTCGATCTCGATGTAGCCCTCCTCGATGTCGATCTCGGGCTGGCCGTACTCACCCATCGTGCCGAGCTTGACCAGGTGGCAATCCGGCACGTGGTCGCGAATCGCGAAGAGCAGGTTGAGGTTGCCGATCACGTTCGCGTGCTGGGTCTCGACCGCCTTCTCGCGCGAGGCCATCGAGTAGGGAGCGGAAGCCTGCTGGCCGTAGTGGACGACTGCATCGGGGCGGGTCTCGGCGACCACTCCGTCGAGGAAATCACCGTCTTGCACGGACCCGACGAAGCTGCGGATCTCCTCACCCGAAAGCTCCCCCCAGGCAACGATGCGCTGCTCGAGCTCGGCGATCGGCGTCAGCGAGCCGGTGCCGGCTTCCCCGTGCCAACGGCGACGGGAAAAATCGTCGACGACCGCGACCTCGTGACCGCGGGCCGAGAACCTCAGTGCAGTCGGCCAGCCCAGGTAGCCGTCGCCCCCAAGAATGAGAACGCGCATAGGTCGCGGCAGCGTAGCGGACGGGAGCGACGCCTGGAGCTATACGCGCGGTATCGACCAGGGCTCAGTGGGTGGCTGCGGGGCGCCGTCGGAGAACCCGACCCCGAACGCGTCCCAAGCCCAGAACATGGTCACGAGCGCCCAGGTCGCAGGAAGCGTGAGATTGCCCTGTGCCTGCCCCTGCCAGGGAAAGCTGGGAGGGTCAGCGCTGAGGTCGGGCAGGGAGGTGCCCAGGCTGGCGTCGTGGAAGCCGCGACGGGCCTCGAGCCCCCGGCGTTCGAGCAGACTCATGTAGGCGCGGTAGCGAATCCACCTCTGGTTGTCCCAGTTGAGCTCGATCTCCGGCGGTGGGTTCGGCGCGAAGCGCTTGGCCAGAATCGATGCCGCGGCCGCGCCACGCTCGGCGAGGCGCTCGATGTCCTCCGTCTTCATCTTGAGGTTCATCCCGCCCTCCTCTTTGGCGAGGCGGACGTGGGCGATGCGGTCGCGGTAGCCGGCGCCGCGCATCTGGCGGTTGTCGATCCAGTTCTGCGCGGTTCGGAAGATCGAGCCAGCGAAGGCGAAGATCTGCTTGCGGTTGGCCTTGCCCTCCCAGCCGACCCAGGCCTCCTCGATGCCCTCGAAGTTGTCGGCCGGCATCCAAACGTTCTCGCTCTCGTCGTCTTCGAGCTGTCGGTCGGGCGCGAGCGGCATCAGGTCGATCGCGAAGGTCGGCCAGCGTGGAATCGGCGAATCGAAGAAGTGGACCGGGAAGTTGCTGGTGATGCCGCCGTCGGAGAACCAGCAGCGCTCGGGCGCCGGGCCGGGGACCTTGGGCGCGTCATTGCGGGCGTAGAGAGGAACGGCCGAGATCAGCAGCGGGAAGCTGAGGCTCATCCGGGCGGCGAGGACCACCGGCATCTGCCGGGCCTCTGGCAGGCGACGGAGGGTCTTGCCGCCGGGAGCGTCGATTCGCTCACCTGAGTGCGTGACCATGTGCTCGACGATCAGGCGCGGAAAGAGGTCGAGGAGCTCGTCTTCGTCGAACCAGAGCTCCTCGCCGCCCTGGAAGGGCAGCGAGTACGGGCGGCCCTGGCTGAGGTTCGTGGTCATCATCTGCAGGTCGATCCCGCGCTCGCCCGTCCCACCTTTGCCGCCCGGCTCGAGGTCCCAGAGGTCGCCGAAGGTGAGTGGTGGGCCCTCTTGCTTGCCGGCCAGCTCGTCGATCAGCTCTGCCAGCCACCTAGTCAGCGGCGGGGTCTTCGCACCGCCGCCCCGATCGACGCCCGGGCAGATGCCGAAGTAGTGGTCGGGAAGCCTGCGGAGTCGGATCAGGGCCGAGGCGCCGAGCGCGAGGTAGGGGCCGACGAGGAGCGCGATCCCGCCGGCCACGCCAACGGCGATCCGCAGCCCCAGCTGGCCGTCGAGCAGCAACGCCATCGCGATCAGGCCGGCCCCCGGGATCGCGCCGGCGAGTGCCTCCAGCCAGAAGCCGCGGAGTGGAGCGATGAGCTTCCTCGGCACTCCTCCGCCGAGGCCGGCGAGCAGGGTCTTGAAGAGCGGGCGCATGCGGGTGCTGGGCTGGAAGAGCGAGGTGAGCGTCGTGCCGAGCTCTTTCGGCAGAGCCTCGATGCGCTTGTAGGCGTCTCGGTTGGACCCGGACCGGCGGCCGAACTCGGCTGCCGCCACGGCCGCGGCGGCGATCGCGCCCGCCGAAGTGCCGCCGACGTTGCGAAAACTGTAGCCGTGCTTCTCGGCCAGCTCCACCGCGGCGAGCGGGTAGACCACCCCGCTGGTGATCCCGCCCTTCATCACGATGTCGCAATACTGCGGCCGTCCCGGCACGGACTCCATGGGCCTCCCCGTTCGACTAGATCCTCAGATCGACCAGCACAATCAACCAAATCGGATCGAAAGGCGCTCAGCGGTCACGGTCCTGCTGGCGCTGATCCTCCTGCTCGGACTCGGTCTGCGCGTCGTGGAGGCGTGGGATGGCCGCTCCCCGGTCTACGACGCGGCGGCCTACGCGACGATCGCAGCCAACCTCGATCACGGCGAAGGCTTCAGCCTCAGTCGCGATGCGACACAACTGGCAAGCAACTACTCCCCCGGCCTGCCGCTCCTCGTCGCCGGCCTCTATGAGCTGAGCGGCGGGGTTCACGAACGCACTGCCCGCGTCGTCCTCGCTCTGCTCGGCGCCCTCGCGATCTTCTTCACCTTCCTGATCGGCAGGCGGCTTTCGGGCCCAACCGCGGGCCTCGTCGGAGCCGCCGCGATCGCGATCTACCCCGCCCTGCTCGAGTACCAGGGCATGCTGATGGGCGAGCCCCTCGCGGCCACCCTGCTCTCGGGGGCCGTTTTCGCAGCCATCTGGGCATCCGACTTGGGACGAGGCGTACAGGCGCGCGCGAGATGGATGCTTCCGGGGGCGCTGTTCGGAGCGCTTGCCCTGGTCCGCCCCGAGTACCTGGGCGTCGCGGTGCTTGCAGCGGTTGCCGTCGTACTCGCCTCCGCTATGCGGTGGGAACTGCGACCGCAACGGGCGACGGGCGTCGAGTGGAGGGCTTCGGTCTTGCAGGGCGCGGTGTTTCTGGCAGGTGTGGCGATCGTGGTGGCGCCGTGGACGATTCGCAACGCGGTGGCGCTCGATCGCTTCGTGCCGGTCTCGACCGGAGGCGGTCAGGTGCTGTTTGCGGGGACCTACCTGCCGTCAGATGGAGATCCGGAAAGGGTGGGTGCGGAGGTCGTGGAGCGCCACCCCCAGCTTTTCGGCCCGGACGCGCTGCAGCGGCTGCGCTTGGAGCAGGTCCTGGCGCGGTTGGCGGAGCAGCGGTATCCGGGGGTCGAAACGGACAAGGCGCTGGCGCGAATGGGGCGGGAGCAGCTCTGGGACGACCTCAGCGAAGAGCCGCTCGAGTACGCCGGGTTCGTCGCAGCCAAGGTCTGGCGGCTTGGGGCGTTCGGGCCGCGGGACGTGATGCGCGAGCCGGGCTGGAAGCTCTTGCACTGGGCGCTGGTCGGCTTCGGCCTCCTCGGGCTGGCAGTGCTCGCCGCGCGGCGGCGCTGGGAGGCGCTGCTTCTGGCGACGATCTTCGTCGCGATCGCGGCGATCAGCGCCCTGCTCGTCGCCTCCCCACGCCGCATGCTGGTGATGCTGCCGCTGGTGGCAGCCCTGGCCGGCGTCGCCATAGCCCACCTCAAGGATCGACTGACGACTTAGCGACCCATAGGGTCATCGAGTCATCAGTCGATGGTGATTCGGCTGGATAGCCTGCGCGGCCATGGTCGATCGCGCACGCGTATGGCTTCGCTCGCTGCCCGAGCGCCACGGGCGCACGACGCTGCTCCTGCTCGTCGGGATCCTCATCCTCGGCTTCGGGCTTCGGGCCTACCGCGTGGTCGAGCCGCTGCCGACGCCCGGTGACGATTCGCGCGCCTACTACGCGCTGGCCAAGGCGCTCTATGAGGAAGGCAGCTACGGGGGGCCGAGCTTCGACGACTCGAGCGACTGGTCGCCGGGCGCGCCGCTGATCTACGCGGCCAGCTTCTACGCCACCGGAGGAGCGCGGGAAGGAACGGCGCGGATCGTCGAGCTGTTCTTCGGCCTCGCCGCGATCGTCGTCGTCTATCTGCTCGGCAGGCGGGTCAACTGCCGGCCGACCGGCCTGCTCGCCGCCTTCGCCGTCGCTGTCTACCCCCCCTTCATCCACTCGACCGGGGCGCTGTTCAGCGAGCCGCCGGCGATCTTCACCCTGCCGGCGGCGGTACTTGCCTTTCTCTGGGCAAGCGAACCAACGCCAACCGGGTCGGCGCGCGGGTCCTGTCGTGGGGCAGGGGGGCCTGCGGGCGAGGTGTACGTCCTCGACCCCCCTGCCCCACGCCACCCGCGCGTGAGATGGGTCTTGCCAGGCCTGCTGTTCGGAGCGACGGCGTTGATCCGACCGGAGTATTTGCTCGTCGGCGTAGCTTTCGTGGGACTCGCGTTTGTATGGGGCTGGCGCGAGCGTGGGTGGAAGCCCGGCCTCGCAAGTGCAGTGTTGCTCGCAGTGGGACTGCTCCTGCCGATCGTTCCTTGGGCGGTCCGCAACCAGGTGGTCCTCGACCGCACCGTGCCGATCTCCACCGGCGGCGGCAAGGCGCTCTATGTCGGTACCCTGCTGCCCGCCGATGGCGAGTACCAGCGGGCCAAGGCGCTGCTCGTGCGGCGCTACTTCAACCGCGATCTGGCGCCAGGGTCGGCGGCGCTCGACCGGATAGACCCGACTCCTCTCTTCGACAACGTGGCGGCCCGCTACCCGGAGTTGCCCCGCGACCAGGCGCTCGGCAAGATCGGCAGGCAGAACCTTTTTCACTACCTCGGCGAGGACCCGGTCGGCTACGCCGAGATGACCGTGCGCAAGGTGTGGCGCATGTGGAGCGGCGGCGTCGGCGAAGCGATGAACAGCACCGCCGGGAGGGTCGTGCAAACCCTGATCGTGGCGCTGGCGATCGCCGGCCTCGGCGTGCTCGCCTGGCGACGCCGCTGGTGGGTGCTGGCAGCGATGGCGACGCCGCTGGTGCTGGTCACCGCCGTCGGCGCGGCCTCGCTGGCCGCCAGCCGCCGCAACGAGGTGCTGATGACGCTGATCTTTCCGCTTGCCGCCGCGGCGCTTTCGCGGGGGACCGCCGCCCTATTGTCTAGCCGGAAATGCTCCCCAGAGCAGGCATCTTCCCCGTCGAGCTGACGGCCCTGCGCAGCGCCGGGCTGCTCGCCGCGGTCGCGATCGTTGCCTACGCCCTGCTGCGCCGCCGCTCGCTGCGCAACGCCGACGTGCTGATCCTGCTCGCCGCCGGCCTCGGGCTGGCGCTCGTGGCGGGCACCGAAATCACCGACAAGCTGCTCTCTGCCTTCTCCTTCGAGAAGGGCAACGGCGGTCGCATCCTCGGCCTCGCGGTCTTCGCGATCTTCATCCTCTTCCTGCTCATCCTGCGCGCCCTCTCGCAGGCGGCCCGCAATGCCCGCCAGCTCTCGGCCGTGCTCGAGGGCCTTGCCTGGGAGGAATTCCGCCAGGCCGACCTGCCTCAGCGCTTCCGCGACCGAGTCGCGATCCTCGTTCCCGCCTACAACGAGGCGGAGAACATCGGCTACGTGCTCGATCGCATCCCGGACGAAGTCTGCGGCAGGCCGACGGCGGTGCTGGTCGTCGACGACGGTTCGCGCGACGAGACCGGCAACGTCGCCGCCGAGCACGGCGCGATCGTCGCCCGGCACGTGATCAACCGCGGCGGTGGGGCGGCGCTGCGCACCGGCTACAGGCTGATGGTCGAATCGGGGGCCGAGGTCGTCGTCACCCTCGACGCCGACGGACAGCACCTGCCGTCGGAGATGGAGCGGCTGGTCAAGCCGGTGCTCGACGGCGAAGTCGACGTCGCCCACGGCTCGCGCGTGCTCGGCCACGCCGACCGCAACCACTTTGCCCGCGAGCTGGGAATCGTCTTCTTCAATCGCCTCGTCTCCGCCATCACCCGCACCCACGTCACCGACTGCTCGAACGGCTACCGCGCCGTGCGCACCGCCGTCCTGCCGCAGCTCGTTCTGCGCCAGGAGCAGTTCCACACCTCCGAGTTCATGATCGAGGCGATCAAGCGCGGTATTCCGGCCCGGGAGGTGCCGATCACGGTCGAGCGCCGCCTGCACGGGCACTCCAAGAAGCCCGCGGTCGTCCGCTACGGCCTCGGCTTTGCCAACGCGATCGTCAGGACCTGGCTGCGCTAGCCGCGGATACGGGCGGGCGGACCCTGAGGCGGCGGGAGCGAATCGTCTGACCGGCGTCGGTCTCGAGCAGCGCCCGGAACGTCGCCCGCGTGAGAACCCGGCGGCGGAATTGGGCTAGGCAATCGTCACCCAGTCGCTTGGTCGCGACGCGGCGGCCTCCCTGATTGAGTCGCACCCAGTCGTCAGGCGCTGGCGGGCATGGCGCCACCGAGGCGACGAGCTGCACGACCTCTCCGCTGCGGTCAGCTTTCAGCCGGACCTTGGGACCCATGGCTGCCGTGGTCCCAGCCTGCGCCCCCGACCCCTGCTGGGCTTCCGAGCCACCCCCCGCGGCTGGCCCTCCCCCGCTCGGCGGCGCACAGGAAGACGGCTGGTCGCCAACCAGGCGGAACACCGCCCCGCCGCGGGCGACGACGTAGATCCGCCCGCAGGAGTCTTCCCCAAAAGAGACGGGGTTCACGACGCTGAGACCCTCGGACCGATCGCCGCTTGCACCTCCGCCTGGAGTCGCCGGAAGCAGCAAAGAGCGGAGCTCGCCGACGCAGTAGTCGGCGTAGACGTAGCGACCGTAGAGGTCGCCGAGGCTCGGATCGCGAACCACGTAGCCGCCAGTGATCGAACAGCCGTGGGCGCTGCCGTCCATCGGATCGGCGTGTGGGTAGTCGAACTCCGGGTCGGTGAAGCCCCCGGCCCCAGGGCAGGATTCCGGAGCGTCGAAATAGGGACTCAACCCCTCGCGGCAGCTCCAGCCGTAGTTGGCCCCACTGCCACCGACCACGCCGGCGGCCGGGCTGGGGGCGTGGTCGATCTCCTCGTGCGCGCCCTGGCCGACGTCGGCGATGACCAGGTCGCCGCTCAGGCGGTCGAACGAGAAGCGCCACGGGTTGCGCACGCCGTAGCTCCAGATCTCGTCGAGCCCCGGCCCACTGGCGAATGGGTTGCCCGGCGGAATCGCATAGGCCGGCTCGGCCCCCGGCAGTGGATCCAACCGCAGGATCTTGCCCAGCAGGGTAGCGAGGCTCTGGCCGCTTTCGAACGGATCCCCGGAGCCACCGCCGTCCCCGGTCGAGAGGTAGAGATAGCCGTCGGGACCGAGCTGCAACTGACCGCCGTTGTGGTTGGCCTCGGCCGAGTGCTCGATCGAGATGATCGGCTCACGCGCGACGGCGCCGCCTCCCGTGGGCACAATGGAGTCGACGTGGATGTCGCCTTCGGCCCCACCGGCGGCGGGCTTCCCCGTGTAGGCGGCGTAGAAACGACCGCTCGAGGCGAAGTCGGGGGCGATGGCGATCGAGAGCAGGCCACGCTCGCCCACGCAACAGCTGACCACTGAGGCGAGGTCGGCGAAAAGGCTCGTGCTGCCGGCCTCGGATTCGATCACGCGGCCTTTGCGCTCGACGACGAAGAGGCGCTCTGGATTGCCGGGATCGGCGGTGATGAAGATCGGCTGGTCGAACTGGCCGATCGGCTCCAGGGTCGCGGCAAAGCTGGCGGTTGCCGCCAGCGCCCAGATCAACGTCGCCAGGCAGAGGCTTCGCGCTAGACGAAGCGTCCCTTCGATCATCGAACTCCCGGATGGCGGACCTCAGCCGGATCGGGCAGATAGAGGTCCATGCCACAGCGCGGGCAGACCTGGACGTAGAGCTTGACCGCCTTGCGGCAGTTGGGGCACTGGCGTTCGGGTTCGTTCTTCTCGGAGCGGTAGAGGATCACGGCGATCAGGCCGAACGGCGGCAACATGGTGCCGATCAGGAGCCAGAGCCAAAAGGAGCTGCCCTTGCCCCTGCCGATGATCGCGGTGGCTAGGCCGAAGAAGAAGGCGATGACGAGGTACTCGAATCCCACGGCCCTATTGTCGCCTCCAGCGGCTTCGGGTGGCCGATCGAGCCGACCTCGGAGAGGTCCCGGCGGAAAGGCAGGCTGGCGGTCCAGTCGATCACCGCACGGACCTTGCGGGCCGCGCCCGGGATCTGGCTCATGTGGTAGGTGCGCGCCATCCACCAGGCCGGGAAGCCGCGAAAGGTGCGGCCGCCGACCTTGCCGACGGCCTTGTAGCGACCGAGATTGACGAAGGCGGCGTTGCCGCGATACTCGAAGGGGCGAGACGAGCCGATCCCCAGCTCGGCGGCGATGTTGCGCGCCGCGACCGGTCCCTGCCGCACCGCGTGCTGGGCAGTCGGCGGACAGAGCCCACCGCGTGGATCGGGCGCCGCGGCACAGTCGCCGATCGCCCAGACGGAATCGCTGCCCCGCACTCGAAGGTGATCGTCGACCGGGACGCGACCGCGCTCGTCAAGCGGCAGGGAGAGCTGACGCAGGCTCGGGTGCGGCGCCACGCCGGCGGTCCAAACCACCGTGCGGGTCGGCAGCGTCTCGCCGGTCGAGAGCTTGGCGCGGCCGGCGCTCACCTGCTCGAGGGTCGTGCCCAGGCGGATGTCGATGCCGCGACCGCGCAGCTCGCGCAAGGCGTAGTCAGCCAGCTCGGCGTCGATCTCGGGCAAGACTCGGTTGCTGGCCTCGACCAGCACCCAGCGCATGCCGTGCAGGCGGGCCCGTGGGTAGCTCTCGATCGCGTCGACGGCGAAGTCCTGCAGCTCTGCCAGCGCCTCGAGGCCCGCGTAGCCACCGCCGACGAAGACGTAGGTGAGCAGCTCGTCGCGCCGCGCCGGATCCTCGCTCGCGTTGGCCGCCTCGAGCGTCTCGATCACGTGGTTGCGCAGCCAGATCGCATCGGCGAGGCTCTTGAAGCCGATCGCGTGCTCAGAGAGGCCCGGCACGGGCAAGACGCGCGAGACCGAGCCGAGTGCGAGCAACAGCTGGTCATAGGGCAACTGCTCGGACTGACCGTCACGAGTGCGCAGCTCGACCGTCTTCGTCGCCGGGTCATGGCCGACGATCGAGCCGAGGCGCAGGTAGGTGCGAGCGAGGATCTCGCGCAGCGGCGTGACCACATGCCGCGGCTCCAGCGTCCCAGCCGCAGCCTCCGGCAGGAACGGCGTGTAGAGCAGGAAGTTGCAGTCGTTGACCAGCACCAACCGAGTCGACTGCCGCGGCAAGATCCGCTCCAGCTCACGGGCCGCCATCGCTCCCCCGAATCCACCCCCGGCGATCACGACATTCCAAGCCATATGGCCAAGGTAGCACTTTGTAACAACCTGTTACAAAGTGTCAGAAATCACTTCCCAGGTGGCCTTGCGGGAAACCGGCTGCAGCGATAACGTTTCGGCCAGTGTTGTGTTCACACAGAACGGCCCCGGGACATCCGGGGCCGTTCTTTTTTTGCGGCGGGAACCTCAGCGATCAGCGAGCTTCGACGCAAGCGCAACGAGCGCTCGCATGATGCCCGCGAAGGCCAAGAGGACCACCGCGGTTGTCGTGTTCACGCCTACCCAAGGGACGCCAAGGAGCAGCTCCCCCCTTACCCACCGAGCTGCGCGCGAATCAGCCGGTTGACCTCGCCACCATCGGCGCGACCCTTGGTCTCCTTCATCACGGCGCCGACGATCGCGCCGATCGCCTTCTGGTTGCCGGAGCGGATTTGCTCGGCTGCCTCGGGGTTGGACTCGATCGCGGCAGCGACGATCCCCTCCAGCTCGCCGCTGTCGGAAATCTGGGCGAGCCCCTCGCGCTCGACGATCGCCGCCGGGTCGCCGCCCTCGGCGACCAGCGCCGCCAGCACGGACTTGGCGCTGCCGTGCGAGATCTTCTTCTCCTGCACCATGCTCACGAGATCCGCCAGCGCCGCGGGCTCGACCTTGGACTCGGCAGCGCTCACTTCGCCGCCCTCTTGGCGCAGCGCCGCGGCGAGCTCGCCGGTGACCCAGTTGGCGACTACACGGGGCTCGAGACCGTCGCCCCCGGCTGCGACCTGCTCGAAGTAGCCGGCGGTCTCGGGGTCGGCAGCAAGCAGCGCCGCCACGTCGGTGGCCAGCCCCAGCTCCTCGTAGCGAGCCGCCCGGGCGGCGGGCAGCTCGGGCAACGACTCTCGGGCCTCGCGCAGCATCTCCTCAGTCGGTGCGATCGGCACCAGATCGGGCTCGGGAAAGTAGCGGTAGTCGTGCGCCTCCTCCTTGGAGCGCAGCGGGTGCAGGGTGCCGTCCTCCGGGTGGAAGTGGAGCGTCTCCTGCTCGACCGTCCCCCCCGCTTCGATCAGCTCGCGCTGGCGGCTGAGCTCGGCCTCGATACCGCGCTCGAGGAAGCGGAAGCTGTTCATGTTCTTCAGCTCGGTCTTCGTGCCCAGCACCTCGCTGCCCGCCGGGCGCACGGAGATGTTGCCGTCGACCCGCAGGCTGCCCTCCTCCATGTTGACGTCGGATACGCCGAGCTGGCGCACGGTCTCCCGCAGCAGGCGCGCCCAGGCGGCGGCCTCGGCGGCGCTGCGCAGGTCGGGCTCGGTGACGATCTCGACCAGCGGCGTGCCGCCGCGGTTGAAGTCGACCAAGGAGGCGCCGGAGCCGTGGATGCGACCCGACTCGCCGACGTGGATCATCTTCGCCGCGTCCTCCTCGAGGTGGGCGCGATGGATGCGCACGTCGCCGAGCCGGCCGTTGCTGGCAATAGGGATGTCGTACTGGCTGATCTGGTAGGCCTTGGGGCTGTCGGGATAGAAGTAGTTCTTACGGTGGAAAACCGAGCGCGGGGCGACCTCGCACTCCAGCGCCGCGGCGATCTGCAGCGCGTAGCGGATTGCCTGCTCGTTGACCACCGGCAGCACGCCCGGGTGAGCGAGGCAGACGGGGCAGGTGTGGACGTTGGGCTCCTCGCCGAAGGAGAGCTCGCAGCCGCAGAACATCTTCGTCCTGGTGGCGAGCTGGACGTGGATCTCCAGCCCGATCACCGCCTCCAGCTCAGCCATCGGCGTCGCTCCCATCGCTTCCGGTGCGCCTTATCTGGTCTATGCCCAGAAAAGGCGCACCGGAAGGGCGGGTGCCGAAGCCGATCGCCTGCTCGAGCGCGTAGGCCGCCTCGAGCATCTTTTGCTCGGCGAAGGCCGGGGCTGCGATCTGAAACCCGACCGGCAACTGGGGGCCGCCGCCGCCCGGCTCGACGAGACCGACCGGAATCGAGATCGCGGGAATGCCGGCGAGGCTCATCGGCACGGTGAAGAAGTCGTTGAGGTACATCGCCAGGGGGTCATCGGTCTTCTCGCCGAGACCGAAAGCCACCGACGGCGAGGTGGGAGTGACGACGAAGTCGAAGCGGTCGAAGGCGGCGGAGAAGTCGGCGGCGATCTTGGTGCGCACCTTCTGCGCCTGGCCGTAGTAGGCGTCGTAGTAGCCCGAGGAAAGCGCGTAAGTGCCCAGCATGATGCGCCGCTTGACCTCGGCCCCGAAGCCCTGATCGCGGGTGGCCTCATACATCTCGATCAGGTCGCCGCTGTCCTCGGCCCGCATGCCGTACCGAACGCCGTCGTAGCGAGCGAGGTTGGCCGAGGCCTCAGCCGGGGCAATCACGTAGTAGGCCGAGATCCCGTGCTCGGCGTGGGGCAGCGAGGCCTCGACGATCTCGCCGCCGAGCTGCTCGATCTTCTCCAGCGTGGCCTCGAAGACCGCCCGCACGCCCGGCTCGATCGCGTCGCGGGCAAGCCCGGCAGGGACCGCGAAGCGCAGCCCGTCCAGGTCCTCCCGGTCGGGCAGGTTCGGCCCTTGCTCGAGGCCGACCGAGGTCGAGTCGCAGGGGTCGTGTCCCTGCAGGATCGAGAGCAGCAGGGCGGCGTCGCGCACGTCGCGAGTAAGCGGTCCGCACTGATCGAGCGAAGAGGCGAAGGCGATCATCCCGTAGCGTGATATCGCGCCGTATGTCGGCTTGAGACCGACGATGCCGCAGAGCGCCGCCGGCTGGCGAATCGAGCCCCCGGTGTCGGTGCCGATCGCCCAGGGCGCCAGGCCGCCGGCAACCGCGGCAGCCGACCCACCGGAGGAGCCACCCGGCACACGGCTGCGGTCCCAGGGGTTGAGCACCGGACCGTAGGCGGAGTTCTCGTTGGAGGAGCCCATCGCGAACTCATCCATGTTGGTCTTGCCGAGAATCGGCGCTCCGGCCTCGATCAGCCGCCGCACGGAGGTCGCGGTGTAGGCGGGGCGATAGCCCTCGAGGATGCGCGAGCCGGCAGTGGTCGGCACCCCCTCGGTGCAGAAGATGTCCTTGACCGCAATTGGAGCCTGGCGCGGCTCCTCGACCGCGATCGCTCCCCCGTCGCCGTTGCCGTTGCGCCAGAGGTAGGCATTGAGCTCGTCCCCGGCCGCAGCCGTGGCCCACGCCTCGGTGTACTCCACCGGGGATAGATCGCCTGCCGCCATCGCCTCGTGGGCCTCGGCGGCCGTCAGCTCGAGCAAGTCCGCCATCTATCCCTCAGCCTGCGGTGAGGGCACCCGAAACGCCCCCTCGGCCGGATCGGGCGCCGGGGCCAATGCCACCTCACGATCGAGGCGCTCGTGCGGCTCGTCCGCGCGCAACACGTTCTCCAGCTCCACCACATGCGAGGTCGGCTCGACCCCCTCCAAGTCCAGCTCCGCGATCCGATCGACGTGCTCCAGAATTCCCGAGAGCTCCACAGCCATCGCCTCGACCTCCTCCTCAGAAAGGCCCAGCCTGGCCAACCGCGCAACGTGGAGTACTTGCTCTCTTTCAATCACGGCGGCGATTCTAGGTGTCTTGCCAATACCGCTGTCGCGGCGGATGGCTGCTGGCCAGGCAGCCAGTTAGAGTCCCCCCGCATGCAGGGAGAGGCCGCCGAGAAGCTAGTCGTCCTCAGCCTGCGCCTACTCGCGCTCAGCTTCGCCGTGGTCGGCATCCTCTTCATCGCCGTCCCCGAAGGCGTCGGCGAGACGATCTACGACTTCGGCGAGTGGTTCGGAAGCTTCGCCCACACACCGGCGACCGAGCAGCAGCTCTGGCTGGCCCTCGCCTTTTCCTACATGGTGGTGATCACCGGCATCTGCCTGGTCGCCCAGGCCGACGTCGTCCGCTACCAACCCTTGCTGCTGGTCCTGGCCGCCGGCAAGACCGCCTCCTCGCTCGGCTCGCTCGCCTTCTTCGTCTTCGACGAGGACGTCTTCATCTACCTGCTCAACTTCCTCGTCGACGGATTCCTGGCGTTGCTGGCACTCTGGCTCTGGTCGCTGATCGGCCGAATCGGGCGCGCCAGCGCGCCTGGCTGACAGCGCCCGCCGGGACTCTCCGTCGCCGAGCAGCGCACTCTGAGCGCTATCTGCGCAGCGATGGCACCAGGTATCGACGGCCTGCCGGCGGCTGAGCGAGAGATCGACGTCTCGGGCGCCGTGGCCGAGTTCCTCGCCACGCTCTCACCACGAGTCCTGGGGCGGATCAAGCTCGGCCTGCGCGCCTTCGAGCTCCTGCCCTTTCCCTGGCGCTTCAGCCGGCTCGATCTCACTGCTCGTGAGGACTTCCTGCAGCGCATGGAGGGCTCGCGCCTCAGCCTCTACCACGAGCTGCTGCTGATGGGGAAGGTCTTCACGACGCTCGGCTATGCGATCGACCCGCGGGTCGAGGCGCGGGTGGGCGTCGAGACCGCTTGCCGGCTCGCCGACGGCTCACGGCCCGAGTCGCCCGGGACGCTCGGCGAGACGAACCCGGCCGGCGATGGCGAGGATTGCGACGTCGTCATCGTCGGCTCCGGGGCCGGCGGGGCCGGCGCCGCGGCGACGCTGGCTGAGGCCGGGCTCGAGGTGGTCGTGCTCGAGGCCGGCGAGAGCTATGACCGCGATAGCTACCCGAGTGAGCCCCTCGCGGCGATATCGGCTCTCTACCGAGACGCCGGCCTGACGATCGCCGAAGGCCGACCGCCGATCCCAGTGCCGGTGGCCCGCACGGTCGGTGGCACCACCGTCGTCAACTCCGGCACCTGCTTCCGGGCGCCGGCATCGGTCCTGGAGGACTGGCAGAGCAACTTCGGTATCGAGTGGGCAGGCGATCTGGACCCGCACTTCGGCGCGGCCGAGGAGCTGCTCCAGGTCGAGCCGGTCGACCCCGAGCGCATGGGACGCAACGGTCAGCTGGCGATGGAGGGCGCCGCAGCGCTGGGCGCCTCGGGTGGGCCGATCGCACGCAACGCCGGTCGCTGCGTGCAGTGCAGCTCCTGTCCTTTCGGCTGTGAGATCGACGCCAAGCGCGGCATGCACGTCAGCTACCTGCCGCGCGCGGTCGGCGCCGGAGCGCGGCTGCGCACGGGAGTCGACGTGCGACGCATCCTGGTCGAGAAGGGACGCGCGACCGGTGTGCGCGGCGTCGTCTCGCAACCTGCAGGCAACGGGCGGTCTCGCCCCTACACGGTCCGCGCCCGGAAGGCGACGATCGTCGCCGGGGGAGCGCTCGGCACGCCGGAGCTGCTGCTGCGCTCCGGGCTCGGTGGGAGCCAGGTGGGCCGCGGCCTGCACATCCATCCCGCCTGCTGGGTGGGAGCCCGCTACGAGGAGGAGGTGCGCGGCTGGGACGGCGTCATGCAGAGCTACTACGTCGACGAGTGGGAGCGCGAGCGGCTGCTGCTCGAGGCGACCTTCACGCCGCTGGTCTTCGGCGGCGCCTGGCTGCCGGGCACTGGCCGCGCCCACCAGCGGGCGATGCTCGAGCTCGGCAACGTCGGCTCGATCGGGGTCCACCTCTCCGATTCCTCGAGCGGTCGCATCTCGCTGCGGGGGGACGGCTCGCTGCGGGCCCGCTACGGGCTGACCCACGAGGATGCCGATCGGCTCGTCTTCGGCATCGCCCGCGCAGCGGAAATCCACTTCGCGGCCGGCGCCCGCGAGGTCTACCCGAACATCGCCCGCGCCGGTACGCTCACGCCGGATCGCCTGGCCGAGTTCGGGGCAACCCGCTTCAAGCCTTCAGAGCTACGCCTCGAGGCCTTCCACCCGATGGGCACCGCCCGCATCTCAGCTAACGAAAGCGACGGCGTCTGCGCCGCCGACGGCTCGGTCAACGGCGTCTCAGACCTCTACGTCGCCGACGCTTCGCTCTTTCCCACCTCACTGGGCGTCAACCCGATGATGACTGTCATCGCCTTCGCCTCCCGGATCGCCGGCGACCTTGCACGTCAGAGGGTCGGGTGACCCTTGGCCGGAGGCTCATGAATCCACCAACCGAATCGCCAAGACGAATCTGCTGCGCAACGGCCTCTGGCCAAGGGTCACCCGACCCTCCGGCCTAGCCGGCCGGCGGCAGAGGGGAGCTTGGTGGAGGCGGCGGTGGAGTCGAAGCCGACGGCTCCGGGGGTGGCGGTGGCGCATGCTGACCCGGGGCCTGGCCCGAGCCGCTAGACGAGAGCCGGTCGGCGGCGTCGCCGAAGCTGACCCCTTCTTCCTGCATCGCCATGTAGCCACCGATCGCTATGGCGATCGCCGAGACAAGCCCGAGCCAGATCCCGAGCTCGCGCTCGAGCGAAACTTCGACCGCCGCTTCGCCGAGCGTCGGCACGCCAGGAGGGCTGATCAGGAAGATCAGCAGGAGCACCGATGAGATCGCCCCAAGCGCCGCCGTGATCACGCTGAGCGATACCTCCAAGCGGGCAACCCCGTTACCGAAGAGGGCCAGACACATCCCGGAGAAAGCCGTGAAGACGAGGATGATGTTGAGCCAGTCGTCAAAGGCGTCGAAGGCGTCGAGCCCGTTGACGCCGGGGACGCCGAAGCTGTACCAGGCGAACAGGAACATGATCAGGAGCAGCGCCAGGCCACCGATGCCGGCGATCCGCTCACCCGGATTGAGGTCTCTCATGCAATCTCCTCCGTGGGCGAATTGGGTTGGCCGACACTACACCCGTGCCCGGGCGGCAGCCAACGTATTTACGAGCAGCATCGCAATCGTCATCGGCCCGACGCCCCCCGGTACTGGCGTGATCGCCGCCGCCACCTCGGAGGCGGCCTCGTAGTCGACGTCGCCGACCAGCCCGTCCTCGGTGCGATTCACGCCGACGTCGATCACCACGGCGCCCGGCTTGACGGCGTCGGCGCCAAGCAAGCGCGGCACGCCGACGGCCGCGACGAGCACGTCGGCGCGGCGGCACACGGCGGGCAGATCCCGGGTTCGCGAGTGGCAGCTCGTGACGGTCGCGTTCGCTGCCAGCAGCAGGCGCGCCACCGGCACGCCGACCAGCTTCGAGCGACCGACGACGACCGCTTCGGTGCCTTCCAACTCGATCCCCTCATGGCGCAGCAGCTCCATCACCCCGGCGGGCGTGCACGAGACCAGACCGGACATGCCATGGGCGAGCAGGCCGGCGTTGACCGGGGTGAGGCCGTCGACGTCCTTCGCCGGATCGATTGCCGCCACGATGCGGTCGGGATCGATGCGGTCGGGAACCGGGAGCTGCACGAGGATCCCGTCGACGTCGGGGTCCCCGTTCAGCTCGCCGACCAGCTCCAGCAGCTCTGCTTCGCTGGCCTCAGCCGGCAGGTCGTGATGGCGCGAGCGGATCCCGACCTCCTCGCAGGCACGATGCTTGCCACCGACGTAGACCTTCGAGGCGGGATCGTCGCCGACGATCACCGTGACGAGAACAGGAGTGCGGCCCCGCTCGACCTCGAAGGTCGCTACCTCGTCGGCAACCCGTTCACGCACCGCCGCCGCAACCGCCTTGCCGTCGATGACTCGGGCGCTCAGCGCTACCGCCTCCTGATCGGCGCGTAGTCGGCCATCAGCTTGCGCTCGCTGCCGTCGCTCGCGAAGCGCACCACCACAACCCCACCGGCCTCGACGGCGATGACAACCCCGTCGCCGAAGCTGGCGTGGACGACGTCGTCGCCGGTGCGCAGCTCGAGGGCCGGCCCGGGGTCGATCGGCGCCGTGGCATCGCCGGGGGCAGTCTCCCAGCCAAGGCCCGCCGCGGCGCCGGGCGCGCTGGAGTGACGCTCGGTGAGATCCGCCGGCAGCTCGTCGACGAAGCGCGAGGGGAGGTTGCGCTCGGCGCGGCCAAAGAGACGCCGTTCGCGCGCCCAGGTCATGTAGAGGCGCTGGCGGGCACGAGTGATGCCGACGTAGCAAAGGCGCCGCTCCTCCTCCTCTCCTCCCTCTTCCAACGCCCGCATATGGGGGAAGGCGCCGTCCTCGCAGCCGACGATGAAAACCGTGTCGTACTCGAGGCCCTTGGCGTTGTGCAGGGTCATCAGCGTGATCAGCGAGCCCTCCTCGCGCAAGCCGTCCTGCTCGGTATAGAGGGAGATCTGCTGTAGGTACTCCTCGAGCGGCGTGACGTCGCTCTCCCCCTCCGTCTCACGCTCGAGGTCGAACTCGCTGGCGCCGGCGACCAGGGCCTCGAGGTTCTCTGCGCGACCCTCGGCCTCGATCGTGCGCTCGGCCGAGAGGGCTTCCAGATAGCCACTCTCGCTCAGCACCGCTTCGAGCAGGCCCGCGACGGGCCCCTCTTCCTCGGCCCGTTCTCGTAGCCCCGCCATCGTCTCGTAGAAACGCGAAACCGCCTTGATCGCGGCGCCGCTCAAGCCGGGGACCTCCTCCGCTCGCTCCGCGACCTCCCAGATCGGCAGCCCAATGGTGTTGGCGTGCGAGGCGAGCCGACCCTGACTGGTGTTGCCGATTCCCCGCCGCGGCGAGTTGACGATGCGGGCGAAAGAGACCTGATCGGCTGGGTTGGCGAGCAGGCTCAGGTAGGCGACCGCGTCCTTGATCTCAGCCCGTTCGTAGAACTTCGTCCCGCCGATCACCTGGTAGGGAAGGTCGAAGCGGTTGAGCGTGTCCTCGAGCACCCGGCTCATCGCATTGGTGCGGTAGAAGACGGCGACGTCCTCGCGCCTCACCCCCTCCTCGGCCAAGCGCTCGATCTCACCCGCCACCCAGCGCGCCTCCTGCTGCTCGTCGGACAGCTCGGAGAGCTGCACGGCCTCGCCGCCGACGATCTCGGTCCAAAGCTGCTTCGGGCGCCGCTCGCGGTTGCGCTCGACCACCGCGTTGGCAGCCGAGAGGATCGTCTGGGTCGAGCGGTAGTTCTGCTCGAGCTTGACCACCTCGGCCTCGGGAAAGTCCCGCTCGAAGTCGAGGATGTTGCGAATGTCGGCATGGCGGAACCCGTAGATCGACTGATCCTCGTCGCCGACCACCATCAGGTTGCCCTGCTCGGCGGTGAGCAGCTGCAGCAGCCGGTACTGGGCGTGGTTGGTGTCCTGGTACTCGTCGACGAGGACGTGGCGGAAGGTGCGGCGCCAGCGCTCGCGCGCCCCCTCGGAGACCTCGAGCACGTTGACCGTACGCACGAGCAGGTCGTCGAAGTCCATCGCGTTGGCCTCGAGCATGCGCTTCTCGTAGAGCTCGTAGACGGCGGCGGCGGTTTCCTCGAAGACGCTGCCCTGGGCCTGGGCGAAGGCGGCCGCGTCGACCAGCTTGTTCTTGGCACCGGAGATCTGCGAGCGGATCGAGCGCGGCGGGTAGCGTTTGGGGTCGATCCCCAGCTCCGCCATGCAGCGTTTGATCATCCGCAGCGAGTCGGACTCGTCGTAGATCGTGAAGCTGCGCGAGTAGCCGAGTCGCTCGGCGTCGGCGCGCAGCATGCGGGAGCAGGCCGAGTGAAAGGTCGTCACCCACATCGCCCGCGCCGAGCGGCCGACCAGCGTCTCGACTCGCTCGCGCATCTCGCTCGCCGCCTTGTTGGTGAAGGTGATCGCGAGGATCTCGCCGGGGCGAGCGGCGCCGGTGGCGAGCAGGTAGGCGATGCGGTGGGTGAGCACCCGGGTCTTGCCCGAGCCCGCTCCGGCGAGGACCAGCAGCGGCCCCTCGCCGTGACGGACCGCCTGGCGTTGGGGCTCGTTGAGCTCGGCCAGCAGGCGCTCGGCGCGGTCGGCTCCGGCCTCGATCGGCGCCCCGACGGCCTCCTCGGAAGTCTCGGGCTCAGTCTGCAAGGTCACCCTTCGAGAATAGCCACGCCCCCGGAAGGGCCAGCCGGGCGAGATCGAACGATGCGCGTCACGTTTGAGCCGAAATCCAGCGCAAACGTGATGCGCTGCTCAGCCACCGGCCGAGGAGCGGCCGGTGCGCTCGCGCAGCTCACCCGTGCCCGGCTGCGCCGGCGCGCTCCCGTCGAGCTCGCCGAGGCGGCGCTCGAGGTCGGCGATCCGCTGCGAGAGCGTCTTGATCGCCTCTGCGATTGGGTCGGGAAGGTGGATCCAGTCCGCGTCCGGGCCCTCGACCCGGTGGCCATCGACCTTGACCGGGTGACCGGGGTTGCCGACCACGGTCGCGCCCGGAGGCACGTCCTCGATCACCACGGTGTTGGCGCCGATCTTGGCCCCGTCGCCAACGGCGATCGGTCCGAGCAGCTTGGCGCCGGAGCCAACGGTGACGTTGTCGCCCAACGTCGGGTGGCGCTTGCCGCGCTGGAAGCCGGTGCCGCCCAGGGTCACTCCCTGGTAGAGGGTGACGCACGCGCCGATCTCCGTCGTCTCACCGATCACGACTCCCGAGCCGTGGTCGATGAAGAGCTCGGGGCCGATCTTCGCCGCGGGGTGGATCTCGACCCCGGTCACCGAGCGCGTCAGGTAGGCGAGCACGCGCGGGACGATCGGCACACCCGCCTCGAGCAGCGCATGCGCCAGTCGGTGGGCGAGCAGCGCCTGCACCCCCGCCCAGCTCAAGAGGATCTCCAGGGTCGAGACCTTCTGCGCGGCCGGGTCGCGCTCGCGTGCGGCGCGCACGTCGGCGCGCACCTCGGATACCACCCGCTTCCAGCGATTCATGGTGAGAAGAAGGGTAGGGAGACGTAGCGCTCGCCCGAATCGCAGACGATCGTCACCACCCGCTTGCCGGTCATCGCGGGACGCGCCGCGACCTGGAGG
>Ga0157306_10000024_pt1 | contig 27710 bp, 26 predicted proteins | sample NitcycUS163409C2_FD_108391 | JGI IMG/M metagenome (GOLD analysis project Ga0157306, IMG submission 108391) | Soil microbial communities from Arlington Agricultural Research Station in Wisconsin, USA - Nitrogen cycling UWRJ-S163-409C-2 | ecosystem: Environmental > Terrestrial > Soil >...
CACTACACCCAACGAGTCGCACCATTTCAACGCCTCGCCGACGGCGTCCCTGAGTCGAGCGGAGCGGAAGAATTCCACGTGCCCTAGGTCGCGGAGCTTTTCGTCAGGCAGGGGGCTGCCAGGTGAAAGGTGGCGCATCACATCGTAGATACGCCCAGCGTTGCGGCAGTTTCGCGAAAGACTCAGAGGCCAGCCGGACGGTGGTAGCTGCATCCGATTGGGCAGGAGGCTCTGGCGCTCATCGAAGAACACGTAGAGCGTGGACTCGCTGGAATTCGGCAAGCACGCTTCAACGATCGGCCACCAGTCGTCCGCGAAGTCCTGGCCCTCGTCGACTATCACGGCTTGAAATGGTGGATCTCCGTCGAGCAGGCCAGCGAGAGCTTTCTCTAGCTGGGCGCTGGTGGGCTGGCTGTAATTGGACCAGCGCCCAGCGCTTTGTGGATCGACTGCCAGCTCCCCGACCAAATCCTCGAACGCTCGAACATCCACCATCGACTGACTGGTGAGTTGCGCGAGCCATTGGGCAAGAAGGGGGTTGTGGCAGAGCAGCAAGGTCTTGATCCCAGCATTTGCGAGCCGGATCGCCTTCTCTGCTGCCACCACTCTTCACCTCGCAGAACGTCTCGAAGTCGAGGCTCACCGGCGTGCTTCTCCCCGAGGTGAACGACACATGGGTGTTCCGGCTCCGCCTTGAGAAGGTCAACGTAAAGACTCCGCAGGAGCAGGGTGCGGATCTCACGGTCACTTGGCACCCACCAGGCACGCGGGATCTCAGCACTGCTTCGGCTTCTCCTCTCGCGTGAGGGCGCTAGCGGCGGAGCGCCGCAGCTGCAGGGATCATCGGTGGTCGTCGGGAGTGCACAGCCTCGATGACTTCGGCGTTGTCGATGCCCTGTAGGTAGACAGAGGTCACTCCTAGATTCGCGTGGCCGAGCTGGCGCTGGATCACGTTGAGTCCGACGCCCTCGCGCGCGAGTTCGACCGCGTGAGCGTGGCGGAGCTGGTGTGGCGCGAACCGGCGTCTGACTCCGGCCCGCGTACCGGCACGTCGTAGTTCGTGTCGCGCGGCCGCGGGCATCCAGTGCCGGCCGCAGGTTGGCCCGTTGATGACGCAGAACAGCGGACCGATAGGCAACTCTCGACGCAGGTCCTGCCAGGGGCGAAGCTGTTCCCACGCCCACTCGTCCATCCCGACCTCGCGACGCTTGTCGCCCTTGCCGTGCCGGACCAAGAGCGAACCGTGGGAGCGCTCGAGGTCTGTCTCTGCGAGCGCGAGCGCCTCACTGATTCGCAAGCCGGCGCGCCAGAGCACGACGACAAGCGCACGCAGGCGAACGCCATGCGGTCGCTCGCCGGTCTCACGCATCACTTGCACGATCTCCTCGACCCGAGGCGGATCCGCTGGGTAGCGGTGGCCGCGATTACGAGGTGGCCGTCCGGCGTGATAGCCGGGCAGGGTTGCGGGCGAGCGGCGGCGACCGGCAGTGTCGAGCAAAACCTGTACTGGCATGAGACCTCCTTCGGCGTTTGCCGTAAGAGGATCCGCCCGGCTGCCGCTACTCGCGCTATTGCGGTCGCGCCGATGCGTCTAGAGCGGGTTGGCGCCTTGCGGTGGCCGTCCCGGATTGGCTGAATACGCGCCGATCAGCGGCCATTTAGGCACCCGGACCGTCCGGGTGCCTTTTTGATCCGCCCCGGTGGGTCGTCCGGCCGCTGCATCAGCCCCATCGGCCGATGACGAGTGAAGCGCTGCTAGATGGTTGATTCCACGGCGAGAGTCGTGATCGAGGATTTCAATGCAGAGAGGCCGAAGTCGGCGGTACTCAAGTCACCGTCGACCTGGAGGCCACGATGCACGCCGACCTCGACACTCTCTGCACCGTCGTTTATTGCACGGCGGACGATCTCCTGCCCGAGAAGCCCGGAAATGCCCGTCGCCGGGTCACCGACGCCGAGGTCGCGACCCTCTGCGTCGCCCAAGCGATCATGGGCATTCCCTCCGACCGGCGCTTCCTCGCCGTTGCCCGCAAGCGCCTTCGCGAGCTCTTCCCAGAGCTGCCTCAGCAACCTGGCTTCCACAAGCGCCGAGCGCGCCTGGCAGAGACGATCGAGTGGCTCATCGGCGTCTTCGCCGCCGAATCCCCCGGCTTCCATGACGACCTGCTGCTCATCGACTCCACGCCCCTGGAGTGCGCCCGCTCGGTCGAGACGACACGGCGCTCGGCCCTCGGAGATGCCGCCGACTACGGCTGGTGCGGCTCGCATTCGCGCTTCTTTTGGGGCTTTCGCTTGCACGGTCTCTTCGCTCCCGACGGCACTCCCAGGGCCTTCGCGCTCGCCTCTCCTAAGCGCGACGAGCGCGAGGTCGGGCTCGATCGTCATCGGCGACAAGGGCTACGCCGGGCGCGGCTTTGCCGCCGCGGTCACTGAGCTCGGCGCCACCCTCGTCCGCCCGGCGCGCAAGGACGAGCCCGGCAGTGTCCTTCACCTCGCTCCGATCCGCCAGCGCATCGAGTCGATCTTCTGGACCTGCAAGGACATCCTCACCCTCGAGCGCCACGGTGCCCGCACCCTCGCAAACCTGCGCGTTCGCATCGCCCAGCGCTTCCTGGCACTGGCTGCATGCATCGCGCTCAACCACAGGCTCGGGCGTCCGAGCCGCGCTCTGGTCGACTACGTCGCCTGAGGGCGTGGAATCAACCATCTAGTGGGGCGGTGGCGGCGAAACATGTCCTCGACCCAGCGGAACCCGCGTCGCCCCTTGAGCGGCTCGCGAAAGCGCGCGAACGTCGCGGGTAGCTCTGGTAGCACCGGACCCTCGGTGGGCAGCACCAGCGGGTAGAAGAGCGACGCCGCGGTCAGGTCGGCGACCGTGAAGCGCTCGCCGACGAGGTAGTCGCCCGTGCCGAGCTCAGCCTCGAGGCGGTCGAGCGCTCGCAGCACCCGCGCCCGCGCCCGCTCGGCGGCCTTGGCGCTCCCGGCGCCGTACCGCAGCGCGGTGCCCGCGAGGAAGCCCTCCGCGAAAAGACGTGGGAAGCGCTTCAGCGGCGGCGGGGATACCTGTGCCGCTAGCCCCGTGGCGGCGGCACGGTCGCTGTGGAGATCGTGAAAGAGGAGCCGCCGGATGTAGGGGCCGAGCTCTTCGTCGAAGAAGTCCTCCAGCTCGAGCGCCCGGCGGCGCTCGACCGGGTCCGTCGGGTACAGCGGTGGCTGCGGGTAGCGTTCCTCGAGCGCGCGGATGACCGCGGTCGAGTCGCCGATGCGCCGGCCGTCGAGTTCGAGGATCGGCGTCGTGTTGCACCGGCCGCGGGTCAGCGCGAGCGCGACCGCGATATGGCCGCCGGGCACGAGCGCGCGGCGCTCGTGCTCGACGCCCTTCAGGTCGAGCGCCCATCGCGCCTTCTCGTTGTAGTGCGAGATCTCGATGTGCCAGAGGATCGGGCGGGTGTTTATCTGCACCTCCCTAAGCGACTGGTTCCAGCGGCCTCTGCTCGCGGCGTCGCCGGAACCGATCGTCGGGGGCAGCCTGCCGCTGGCGAAGCGGATCCCAGGGCCGCGGCCACTAGGAGGCTGGGCTGCCATTGCCGGGCACCTCGGCCCACCAGGTTTCGATCGCGTGGCTGAACTCTGCTGGTGCGTCGGATTGCAGGAAGTGGCCGACGCCGTGGAGCACTGTCGTCGTGTGGTTGGGGAAGGTCTTCTCCAAGCGCTTGCGGTACTTGTCGGTGAAGATCGGATCCTTGTCGGCCCACACGATCAACGTGGGCAACGCTTCGAGTGCGCTGAGTTGTGCGGCGAGGTCCGTGAAGAACTTGCGGGCGCCGACGAGCTCGCCGGGGAGTACGGCGCCGGGGCGGCGGCGCTCTGGCGTGGGCATCGCCTGGCGGTAGTGCTCCATTTCGGCTTCGGAGAGCTTGCGGCGCTTGTGCGCTGACGGAATGAAGGAGTTGATCAAGAGGTTGAAGCGCGTGATCAGCGCGCGCCCGACCGCGTTGCCCATGCCGCGGGAGAACACCTCGCTGGTCAGGTCGCCGTTCAACGGCCACGCCCAGGTGTTGGTCAGGATGAGGCGCTCGAACGCGTCCGGCCGTTGCTCGGCGGCGTGCAAGCCGAGCGGGCCGCCCCAGTTGTGGCCGACCAGGGTCACGTCATCGAGGTCCAGCCAGTCGAGGAAGGAGACGAGCAGCGTGGCGTGGTCCTGGGCGAGATACCGGTAGCCGGGGGCGCCGGTGGACAGGCCGAACCCCGGGAAGTCCAGGGCGATGCAGCGAAACCGGTCCCGAAGCGCAATGATCACCTCGCGGTAGACGAAGGACCAGACTGGGTTGCCGTGCAGCATCAGCAGGATCGGCCCCGAGCCCTCGTCGACGTAGTGCACGACGTTGCCGTCCAGCTCCACGAAGCAGCTCTTGAAGGGGAACAACTCGTCATCGACCCAGGCTGGCCTGCTCGCGTCAGTCACGTCGACCTACAGAACCGTGGCGCCAGGCGGTCGGCGGTGCCCACCACCAACGCGATCGGTCGGGCGATCAGTGCCACTAGCGCGCCCATGGCCCGTCCGCGGCGCCTGGCCGAGACGCGTGGCGGCAGCGCTGCGAACAGTGCCGCGGTCGCCGGGAGCGGCCGGCCGAAAAGCGTCGGGTCGGCGATCTGCGCGTCCTCGTTGAACTCCGCAAGGACCATGGCGTTGAGTTCCACGCCGCGCACGCGCGCACGGAAGGTGAACGATCGCGTGTCGTCTCGGGCCAGCGGCTCGCCCGTCTCGAGCTCCTCGAGTACGGCGAAGTGTCGCGGTGCATGGCGGTGACTTCGTCCCTGCCCGCGAAGCGCACGCGCTCGGTGAGCGGCGAGTGCAACGCCACGTCGGGCGCCAGCAGCGCGCTGATGGCATCGGCGTCGCCGCGTGCGCCGGCGGCGCGATAGGCCGCGATCGCGGCCGAGACGGGCGACACGGAAGGAGCGGCGGCAACAGCTGTGGACATGGAGGCCTTTCCCCGTAGGAGTCGGTGACCGCTTGAGCAAATCAACTAACGGTGATAAAGTCAAGTCATGGCGTCTCGCTCCTACGGGCAGTACTGCGGACTTGCGCGCTCGCTGGACACGATCGGTGATCGCTGGAGCCTGCTGATCGTTCGCGAGCTGTTGCTCGGCCCGCTGCGCTACAGCCAGCTCAAAACGACGCTCGGCGGGATCGCGACCAATCTGCTGGCCGACCGCCTGCGGACTCTGGAGACCTCAGGCGTGATCGAGCGGCAACTTGGCGATCCCGGTGGTGTCGTGTACGTCTTGACCCCGTGGGGCGCGCAACTGCGAGAGCCCGTGGAGTCTCTGATCCGCTGGAGCACGCCCCTGATGATCAGCGGCCCAGGCCCCGACGCGTTCTCGCCGCGCTGGCTGGCCGTTGCGCTACCCGCGCTGCTTCACAGGCGGACAGCGCGGCGTCCGGCCGAAGTCGGGATCGACCTCCCCGGACTCTTCGTGACCCTGCGGATCGACAAGGACGGCCCCACCGTCACCGCCGAACCCGACCAGCGCCCCGACACCGTCCTGACCGCAGCACCCGAGATCGTCCTCGGCCTCGCCGCAGGGGCGCTCACCCTCGACCAAGCTCTCCCCCTCGCACGCGTCCAAGGCGACCCAGGCGTACTCGGCGCGATCTTCGGAGGGACGCCCGCGTTAGCGCGCGAAAAGCAGTAATACGGCAACTTCCTGAGCTTGGCGACGACATCAAAGTTTGCGTCGACTGCGTGAGCTTCATCGCCACGCGGGCAAGAACCAGCCCGCCGGCCAGTAGCACTCAAGAACTAGACGAGATGGTGGAGGCCCCGTTCGGCGGGGCCTCTGTCATCGGGTCCTCACTCTCGCTTCCGCTTTCGCGTAAAGCGAAAGCAACCTCAATAGGCCGGCTCGAGTCCAGTAAGCATCGGAAAGTGACGCACGTTCGTAGTGAGCAGGTCGGCCTCAAGTAGGAGTGCCGAGGCAGCGATCAGGTAGTCGGCATCGTCGATGCCGCTGTGGGAGCGGCGGTGGCGCTGTGCGAGCTCGCCGGCGGCTCGGGACACCTCCTCTCCGACGGGCACCCAGGAAAGGGCAGAGAAGAACTGCTCGAGTGCCTCGACCTCGCCTTTGCGGACACCGGCCAAGAGCTCGAAGCGGACTACCTCGCTTGCGAGGAGAAGCTCCTCGGCCTCGATCAAACTGCTGAGCAACTCGACTGCCTCGGGCAGGCCGCGGAGGTGGTCGATCGCGACGCTCGTATCGAGCAGCTTCACTTGACGCCGAGGCGCGTCAAGCGCTCATTCAAATCGCCGCCGCGCATAGCGTCGACGTACTCGGCCCCGCTGCGTCGACGTCCTTTCCATGAGCCGGCACTGGCCTGAAGCGCCCCAAGCCTCTCGTCCTTCCCTTGGCGGCCGAAGGTGGCTCGAACCGCCCGGCGGACCAGCTCTGAGCGCGATGCTCCCGTCTCCCGCGTAGCGCGATCGAGTAGCTCCAGCTCGCCTTCCCCGAGGTAGATCTGGGTTCGACTCATAGCATCACTATACACCTAATGGTGTCGCTACTTATCGAACCGAAGAGACCACGATTCCTATTCGTGTGCTCTTCTGTTCGATGTGGTTCATAGCCGCAGTAGAGCCATGCGATTCGCCTGTTCTAGAGCGAAATCTTGACGTTGGCAAAGTTCCGCACCTCATCAGTCGGAAGTCGTTCGAGGGTCTTCGAACTGCTCGTTTGGGCTACGAACGGGCTACTCGTAGCCCAAACGGAGTGATCACGCGCGCAGTCTGACCTACCAAAACGGGCTGGTTTGCAGGCAGAAAAGAATGGCGAGGGTGGGAATCGAACCCACGACACCACGATTTTCAGTCGTGTGCTCTACCAACTGAGCTACCTCGCCTGGGGCTGGCGGCTGGGCCGCGGTGACGAAGGCTAGCGCCCAGGGAGACGAGGCGGTTGATTGCATTGGGCCATGACTTGGATGCGGGCGGGGGTGGGATTGGTGGCCGTCGCGCTGGTGTCAGTGGTCCTCGTCTCCGGTGGATCGGGGGCCGACCCGCGGACGCCGCGGGGGTTGCCGGGTATGCCGCCGCCATTTCTCGGCATTGCGGTGGTCGGCAGCGGCCATGGGGCGGCGGCGATCGATGCCTACGGCAACGTTGTCGAGCTGCGCAGGCCGGGGCCGGCAGGTTGGGCGGCAATTTCGGTGCCGGCCGAGCGGCAGGCAGCCGGGACCGTGCCGGCGAGCCAGGGACTCGTAGCGCGAGCCCGAATCCATGGCCACTCGATCCCGCTCTGGCAAGCCGACTCGGTTCGGCAGAGCTACCTTGCCGACTCGAACACCCTGCGCACGATCGCCCGGTTTGGCCGCCAGCAGACCGTGATCGTCCGGCGTCTGGGCGGCCGGACCGGGGAGCGAGCCGATCGGCGCTGGATCAGCCAGGCTCGACCCCTCGGAAAGCGGGCGCCGGCGTGGGCAAGGAGCATGTACGAGCGCTCGCTGCTGACGCTACGGGCCCTGACCGATCGACGGACAGGCGCCGTCGCCGCCGGCATTCGCGACGGCTGGGCCTACGTCTGGCCCCGAGACGCCGGCGCCGTGGCGCTAGCGCTAGCCGCGGCCGGGTACCGCGCGGAAGCCCAGCGGGTCGTCGACTTCCTGCTCGGCCTCGATCTGAGTGCAGCGGCGCGGTTCGACGGCAACGGGGACCCGGTCGCGGACCGCGATGCGCAAGGGGATGCATCTGGCTGGGTTGCTGCGGCGTCGCGTGCGGCAGGGCAGGCGATTGTCGTGCCGCACGAGCCCTGGCAGGAGCGCGCCGACTACCAGGAGGGCGACGCCGGCGAGTACCTCGCAAACGCAATCGCGACAGGCGCCGGCCTGGCGCCCTTCATCACCGAGCGGGGCTTGGTGCGCGAGGCCGGTGAGCCGGGCTCCGGGCTTGACGCCGCCGCGGCCTGGGCGGTCAGGCCATTCCCGCGACCGGCGTTCTTCCCGGCGGCACGCCGCACCCTGCTGCGGCTTGCCGCTCAGAGTGGCCGCTTCGGAATTGTCCCCTCGGAGAGCTGGGAGGGGGGCGATGACCCTTGGACGGCACCCACAGCCTGGACCGCCTGGAGCCTCGCTGCGCTCGGAGAGCGCCGTGCCGCCCTGGACCTGATTGCCGCCCTGCGCCGAGCCGCCACGCCACTCGGCATGCTCCCCGAGCGCGTCGACGCAGACACCGGAGTCCCCGCCTCAACCACCCCTCTTGCCTGGTCGCATGCCTTCGCGATCGTCGCCCTGCGCGAGCTCTGGCCTCCCAGGTGATCGACCCCCGCTGCAGGGACGGGTGTGCCTAAACGCCACCGAGTTCGCCTGCTGCTTTTTGTCTCCGCGTATTCGCTTCCAGTCCCGAGGCTGTGGCGCTGGATTGACCCTAGGTTGGAAGCGATGACGATCTCCAAGACAGATCTAAGCCTTTTGCTCAGCGTGCTCAGCGTCCTGCTGTCGCTGGGCTTGGGCACCTACGTCGTGGTGGCGGTCGTCGCCTATCTGCTCGCGAAGCTCAGATGAGCGCCTCGAGCGCCAGCTCGACCGCCTCGCTTGCCGAGTTGGCGAGGACCACGCCAGGTGCGTCCTGCATCCGCTCCTGGCCGCTCAGGGTCCAGCTGCGCAGGGCGATGACGGTGCGGCCGATCGCCCGCGCGAAGCCGATCTCCGAGAGCGTGCCCCACTCGCCGCCGATCGCGATCACCGCCCCGCCAGAGGAGACGACTGCCAGGTTGCGCGCGTGGCCGATGCCGGTGGCGACGACGTGGGTGCAGTAGGGGTTCGCTTCGCCGATCTCGTGGCCGGGCACGATCCCGATCGCCATGCCGCCGGCCCCGCTAGCGCCGCGGCAGGCTGCCTCCATCACACCGGCCAGGCCACCGCAGACGAGTGTCGCCCCCGCCTCGGCAAGTCGCCGCCCCACCTCCTCGCCGAGCTGGGCCGCCTCGGAGTGCGGCTCGCAACGGGCCGGGCCGATCACCGCCACCTGCCGCCGCGCGCTCATCGCGCGGCCGAGCCTCTTGCCGAGCCCTGCATCGTCCGCATCAGCTCCAGGGCGCCCTGCTTGTGCAGCGGCTCGTTGAGGTTGCCGCACTTGGGGCTCTGCACGCAGGAGGGGCAGCCCGACTCGCAGGGGCACTCGTCGATCAGCCGCTCGGCGTCACCCAGCAGGCGCTCGAACTGCTCGTAGCCACGCAGCGTGATCCCCACGCCGCCCGGGTGGCCGTCGTAGATGAAGATCGTCGAGCGACCGGTCTGGAAGTGGACGTTGGTCGAGAGGCCGCCGATGTCCCAGCGATCGCACATCGCGATCAGCGGCAGCACCGCGATCTGACCGTGCTCGGTGGCGTGCAGGGCGCCGAGCAGCACGTCGGGCGGCAGAGCTCCGCTGAGCCGGTCGGGCAGCACGTACCAGAGCGCCTGGGTGGCGAACTGCTGCTCGGGCAGCTCCAGGGCGACGATGTCGAACGGCTCTTGCTCTGAGATCGAGACGCGCTGGTAGGCGATCACCTGCTCGGTCACCGAGACCTCGCCGAAGTGCAGCTCCACGCCAGCGGTCGAGCGCTGCTCGCGGATCCGCTCGATGTAGATCTCGGTCTCCTTCTTGGGCCGCGTGTACCAGTCGCCGTCGAAGCGCGAGACGACCGCCCGCCGTCCCGCCACATCGAGCTGCTCGACCTCGTAGGAGCGGCCGAGGTGCAGGTAGATCGCGCCTGGATGGATCGTGGTGAAGGCGCGCTCGGACTCGACCAGACCGAGCATCTCGCCCGAGTCGCGCTCGATCACTGCCACCGAGTCGGGCGAGGCCGAGCGCAGAGGAACCTTGGCGGCGACGAACTCGCTGCTGCGAGGCAGCACCCGGCCGGCCGCCTGGCGCAGCTCGCCGGCCATGACCAGCCGGTTCACCCGCTCGCGCCACTCGGGGCCGAAGAGCCCGGCGTCCTCCTCGCCGAGCGGCAACTCGTAGGCCGCGGCGACCAGGTGCCGGCCCGCGATCTGCTCGTTTGCGTGGTCGAGGATCGCCGCCTCGACCGGCCGGTCGATGAACTCGTCCGGGTGGCGGCAGAAGAACTGATCGAGCGCGTCCTGGCCGGCGACGTAGACGGCGAGGCCGCGCCGTCGCCGTCCCGCCCTGCCCCACATCTGACGCAGGCTGGCGACGGTGCCGGGGAAGGTGACGCAGATCGCCGCGTCGAGCTCGCCGACGTCGATGCCTAGCTCGAGCGCGTCGGTGGCGACGACGGCGAGCAGCTCGCCTTCGGAGAGCCGCGCCTCGATCTCGCGTCGCTGCTGCGGCGTGTAGCCGCCGCGGTATGGCGCGATCCGCGCCGCCAGCTCCGGCTTGCCGCGCGCCTCCAGCGACTCGCGTGCGAAGCGCTGGATCAGCTCGATCCCGCGGCGGCTCTTGAGGAAGCAGATCGTCCGCACGCCGTGGCTGACCAGCTCGGCGAGCAGCTCGGCGGCCTCCGAGAGCGGCGAGCGCCGCGTCCCGGTCGCCTTGTCGACCAGCGGCGGGTTCCACATCGCGATCTCGCGGCCGCTGCGCGGCGCCCCGTCGTCGTCGACCAGCTCGAAGGGCGTGCCGACCAGCTCCTCGGCCAGACCAACGGGGTTGGCGATCGTCGCCGAGGCGAGCAGGAAGCGTGGCTCACCCCCGTAGGCGCGCGCTATCCGCCGCAGGCGGCGCAGCACGTTGGCGACATGTGAGCCAAAGACGCCCCGGTAGGTGTGCGCCTCGTCGACGACGACCCAGCCGAGGTTGGCGAAGAAGTCGCCCCAGCTCTTGTGGTGGGGCAGGATGCCGACGTGCAGCATGTCGGGGTTGGTGAGCACGAGGTTGCTGCGCCGCCGTATCGCCGGCCGCTCCTCGCGCGGCGTGTCGCCGTCGTAGATCGCCTCGCGCAGGCCCGGCGGCCGCAGCGCAGCGAGCTTGCGCGCCTGATCCTGAGCCAGCGCCTTGGTCGGGTAGAGGTAGAGGGCGCGGCGCTTGGCGTCGCGGGCGATGCCATCGAGCACCGGCAGGTTGAAGGCGAGGCTCTTGCCCGAGGCGGTGCCGCTGGTGATCACCAGGTTGGAGTGCGCCGTGCTCTCCAGCGCCTGCTTCTGGTGCGAGTAGAGGCGCTCGACGCCGACAGTGCGCAGACGCTCGACCAAGGCCGGATCGAGCGAGCCCGGCAGCCCCACCCGTTTCGCCTTGCGCTCGGACTCGCTCGCCTCGGCGACGATCCGCCCGTCGCGTCGCGCTGGCTCGAGGGCGACCGCCCAGGGCGTCTCGAGCAGGCTCTTCGCCACTAGGCGTGGCTCCGCGTCGAACGAACGATTCTCCCGGCCACCCGCACAGCCTGCAGCGAGCTGCGGTCATGGATGCGCAGCACGTCGGCGCCGCCGCGCACCGCCAGGGCAATTGCGGCGACCGTCCCCCACTCGCGCTGCTTCGCTGGCAGGCGCTCCTCCCACGAGCCGGCAAGCAGCGCGCCGATGAAGTCCTTGCGCGAGAGAGAGACGTAGAGCGGCAAGCCGAGCGCGCGCAGCTCGGGCAACCGTCGCAGAATCTCCAGGTTCTGCTCGGTCGTCAGGTCGAAGTCGAGTCCGGGATCGATCGCAATCTGCTCCTTGGCGACCCCAAGCTTCCGAGCGAGCTCGATTCGCCCCCCCAACCAACTCTTCAGGTGCTCGACCACGTCACCGTACTCGCGGTGCGACCGGTCGACCCGCGGCGGCCCCTCAATGTGCATCAGCACGTAGCCGCAGCCGGTCTCCGCCACCAGCTCGAACATCTCCTCGCCGCCGCCAGAGATGTCGTTGATCGCCACCGCACCCGCCTCCAGCGCCTGCCGCGCGACCGCGACCGAGAAGGTGTCGGCGGAAATCGGCACGCCGCCTCCCGCCAGGCCTTCGATCGTCGGCACGAGGGCAACCGCCTCGACATCGGGCGGCACCGGCGGTCCGTTGCGCGCCGCCACTGCCCCGACGTCGAGCATCTCGAATCCAGCCTCGACCAGCGCCAAGCCATCTCGCACCGCTTGCTCAGCCGTCCCACTCCGAGCTCCCTCAAACATCGAGTCGGTCGTCACGTTGACGATCCCGGCCGCAATGGGCTGGTCAAACGACAAGACCCGATCGGACAGCCGCCACTTCATCCGGCCCCTTCCGCGGGTGGCGTCGGGGTGGGGTGATCTGCGCCGCGCGGAGGCTGCTGAAGGCAGGGCCCCGTCCCTCCTACCGCAACGTCCCTCCGCCCGAAGCAGCGCGCAGCGCAAGCAGAGCACCCCACCCCGACGACAGGACCCGCGGTCGATCGCATGAAGCCTCGCTCGTCCATCGACGGCTACCGTAGCGACCGCACGATGGCACTGCGATGCGTCTACACCGACCTCGACGGCACCCTGCTCGGCAAGGGCAGCTCGCTCTTTCGCGACGCCGAAGGCGGCTTCTCGCTGGCCCAGGCGCGGGGGCTCGAGGCCTGCGAGCGGGCCGGGGTCGAGGTCGTGATCATGTCCGGCCGCCGTGAGCCGCAGGTCCACGAGGCCGCCCGCCTGATGGGCCAGTCCTCCTACATCTACGAGGCCGGCTGCGCCTTCGCGATCGACGGCGAGACGACGCTTTTGACCGGCGACCTGGTTCCCGACGAGGAGGGCACCGTCTACGAGAAGATCGAGCAGCGCGGCATCCCGAAGCTGCTCTTCACCCGCTTCGAGGGCCGGCTCGAGTACCACGCCCCCTGGCACCACGGTCGCGTCCTCTCCCACCTCTTCCGCGGCAAGATCGACGTAGAGGCGGCAAACCGGCTGCTCGAGAGCGAGGGCCACGACGACCTGCGCCTGCTCGACAACGGCGCGATCGGCCGCGAGATGCCCGCCGTCGACGGGCCCACCCACGCCTACCACCTGGTACCCAAGCTGGTCAGCAAGGCGGCCGCTGTAGCCGCCCACGCCCGCGCCCGTGGCTACGACCCGGCGGAGTGCATCGCGGTCGGCGACTCGATCGAGGACCTCGAGGTCGCCGCCGCGGTCGGCCGCTTCTTCGTCGTCGCCAACGGGCCCGAGCGCGACCCCGGCCTGCGCGCCGCGATGCCCGCCTGGGACAACATCGCCGTCACCGAGGGAGCGATGGGCGACGGCTTCTACGAGGCGGTCGTCTCGACCCTGGTGGAGCGCCGCTGAGCACCACTAATATCGGTCTTCCGCCAATTTTCGACCCCGAAGGAGCCCCCTTGTCGCAGGACACCGCGACCGTTGCCGAGCAGGAGTACCTGGAGATCATGTTCTGGCTGGAAGAGGCCGGACTGCCGATGACCGGGGCAAACATCGCTCGCGCGATGCAGCTCTCGCCGCCGACCGTGCACGAGATGGTCGGCCGCCTTGTCGATGACGGCTACGTCGCCCGCAAGCCCGACAAGTCGCTCGAATTCACCGCCTCCGGGCGCGACCACGCGACGCATATCGTGCGCCGGCACCGCATGATCGAGCGCTTCCTCACCGACGTGCTCGGCATCCCCTGGGACGAGGTGCACGAGGAGGCCGAGCGGATCGAGCATGCGATGTCGCCGGTGCTGGAGGAGCGTATGCGGGCGGCGATCGGCGACGCGACCACATGCCCGCACGGCCACCCGATCGTCGAGGGCGCCCGCGAGCAGGGCTCTCTGCTCTCCGACGTCGAGCCCGGCGCCAAGGTCGTCGTGCTGCGTTTCGAGAACGAGGCCGAGGAGCTGCTCCACTACCTGAAGGCCGCGGGCCTCGACCCGGGGCTGCAGGGGACGATCGAGAGCAGCGCCGAGGACGGCGTCGTCATCGCTTCCGAGCAGGGCAGCCACCAGGTTTCGCGCAGCGTCGCCGAGACAGTCTCGGTACGCGCCGACCCGGCGCCGCCACCGCGGGCGACGATCCCCGAGCAGCTCGTTCTGTCTAGCGGCGACCGCTACGGCCGCTGAAACACCTGCAAATCGTCGGCTAGCGTCGTCCTCGGTCGCTCACGCGCGGAGCACGCTTCGCTCCCTGCGTCCTAGCCAGCCTCGATTTTCGCCGTCTCCCTGGATCGGTCCAGGGCGCGGGCGATGCGGGCGACACCCTCGGGGATGCGCTCAGGCGGCACGCTGGCGAAGGAAAGACGCAGGCTGTTGGTCCCGCCCTCGATCATGAAATCTGGGCCGGCGACGAAGGCGACGGCCTCGCCCTTGGCCTCGGCCAGCAGGGCGCTGGTGTCGGTCCCGGCCGCAAGATCGAGCCAGAGGAAATAGCCACCGCCGGGGACGACGAACTCGGCCTCGGGTATCTGCTCGGCCAAGGCCTCGACCAGAGCGTCGCGTCTTGCCTGCAGGGCCCCCTTGACGAACTCGATGTTGTCGTCCAGGGCCCCGGAGCGGCAGAGCTCCAGGACGACCGACTCGGCCAGCATGTTGGGCGAGATGTAGGTCTCGTTGGCGCGCTTGGCCAGTGCCGCGATCTCGGCTCCGGGGCCCGCCAGATAGCCGACCCGCACCCCCGGGCTGACCGTCTTGGAGAAGGACGAGGCGTGGATCACGCGATCCGCCTTGTCCATCGAGAACATCGTCTCCAGGGCAGCGCCCTCGAAGGGCAGCTCGCGGTAGGGGTCATCCTCGAAGATCCAGAAGTCGTGCTCGGCGGCCAGCTCGACCAGCCGCACCCGCTTCTCGGCCGAGAGCGTGCAGCCGGCGGGGTTGTGGAAGTTGGGAATGACGTGGGCGAGCTTGATCGGCCCCTGCGCCAGCGCAGCTTCCAGCGCCGCCACATCGAGCCCGTCGTCCTCCAGCGGGACCGGCACCAGCTCGACCCCGAGCCGCTGCAACATCAGCAGCGTACGGTCGTAGGTCGGCTGCTCGACGACGACCCGGTCGCCGGCCTCAAGCAGATGGTCGAACAGCATCCAGCCGGCCTCGAGCGACCCGTTGGCCACCATGACCTGCCCGGCGTCGAGCCCCCCATGCCGCTCGGCGATCCACTGGCAGAGGCCGGGATGCCCGATCCCCGTGCCATAGGAGAGGGCCTTTTCCCAGTCCTCGGCGAGCGCGATTGCCGCCGCCTCGCGCACCGCGTCCCGCGGCAAGATGTCCGCGCTGGGCGCCCCGCGGGCAAAGGAAATCGTGTCGTTAGCCATACGCCCCGACCCTAGCAACGCCCCCGCTTCGCCGGATCCGCACTCGGAGGGGAGAACCAAGGGCGTGTCTGAGCTTATCCACGACATATCGTGGGAAAGCTCAGACACGCCCGGTTGGGGGTGGAGATCGCGAGGTTGGCGGAGCGGCAGCAGGGCATCGTGGCGCGACGGCAACTGCGCGCGCTTGGAGTTCCGGTGCGGACGATCGAGGAATGGCTCATCGCCGCCCGGCTTCACCATGTGCACCGGGAAATCTTCGCGCTCGGACACCCATGCGTCAGCGACGGTGGGCGCCGGTGGGCGGCAGTGCTCGCGTATGGGGATAGTGCTTTGCTGAGCCACCGAAGCGCGGCGGCGCTCTGGGGATTGACTCGTCAGCGCTCGCGGATCATCGACGTGAATGCAGCCATCGGACGGCAAGGGCTCGACCGCAGGCTTGGGATCTTCATCCACCGTGGACGCCTCCTCGCAGAGGACCGAACCTTGCGCGGTGGGCTGCCAATCACGACGGTCGCGCGCACGCTCTTCGACATGGCGGAATTCGTTCCGCTCCAAGCTCTCGAATCCGCCTGGGAAGAAGCTGACCGGCTGAAGCTGCTCGAGCTGAGCGCCGTCGAGGACGTCTGCGAGCGCGGCTACGGGCGCCGAGCGCTGAAGCCGATTCGGCAACTGCTCGCCGAGGCGCGAGCCGCCATGATCACCCGCTCACCCCTCGAGGACGAGTTCGCAGCCTTCTGCCGCGCCCACGAACTCCCGTCGCCTGCCTTCAACGCCATCGTCCTCGGCTTCGAGATCGATGCGCTCTGGGCCAAGGAGCGCCTCGCCGTAGAGCTCGACAGCTGGTCCTTCCACCGCCATCGCGCCGCCTTCGAGCGCGACCGAGCCCGCGACGCAGCCCTCCAAGCAGCCGGCTACCGAACCATCCGCATCACCCACCGCCGCCTGAACCAAGACTCAGCAACCGTGGAAGAGGAGCTTCGAGCGCTGCTGCAAGCGGATGCTTCGCAGTCCTTCTCAAGACCTAAGAGCGGATCCGGGCGGGGGTGAAGCGTCTTGCAAAAAGCTAAGCGAAACCCCCGCCCGGATCCGCTCCGAGAGAGCTAGGACCCGCGAAGCACTTCGACGGCAATGCGCGCCGTCTCGGTCGGGCTTTCGCCGACCCGCACGCCCTTCGCTTCGAGCGCGTCCTTCTTGGCCTGGGCGGTGCCCGAGGAGCCGGAGATGATTGCGCCGGCGTGGCCCATCTGCTTGCCGGGGGGGGCTGTGAAGCCGGCGATGTAGGCGACAACCGGCTTGGAGATCTCACTGGCGATGAACTCGGCGGCGCGCTCCTCGGCGTCGCCGCCGATCTCGCCGACCATGACGATCAGCTCGGTCTCGGGATCCGCCTGGTACAGCGTCAGGACGTCGATGAAGTCGGAGCCGATGATCGGGTCGCCGCCGATGCCGACGATCGAGGAGTTGCCCTCGCCGGCCTGCTTCAGCTCGTTGCCGATCTGGTAGGTCAGCGTCCCGGACTTGGAGACGACGCCGATCTTGCCGGGATCGAAGAACTGGGCGGGGATGATGCCGACGTTGGCCTTGCCTGGCGAGAGCACGCCGGGGCAGTTCGGCCCGATCAGACGGACCCCGGCCTCCCTCGCCTTCCAGTAGGTATTGAGCATGTCGAGCACCGGGATGCCCTCGGTGATCGCGATCACCGTCTGCACGCCGGACTCGATCGCCTCGTCGATCGCCGGCGCGGCGAAGCGGGCCGGGACGAAGATCATCGACGTATTGGCCCCGACCTGTTCGACCGACTCCTTGATCGAATCGAAGACAGGGACGCCCTCGACGTCCTGGCCGCCCTTGCCCGGAGTGACGCCAGCGACCAAGTCGGTCCCGTAAGCGCGGTTGCGCAGGCCGTGGAAGGAACCCTCGCGCCCGGTCAGCCCGGAGACGACCAGCTTGGTCTCCTTGTCGACGATTATCGACATCAGGCGCTCGCCCCCGCGAGCTCGACCACGCGCCGGGCGGCGTCGAGCATCGTCGTCTCCTGATGCATATTGGGCAGGTTCGCCTCGGCGAGGATCGCCAGGCCCTCCTCGGAATTAGTCCCGTCGAGGCGCACGACCAGCGGCAGCTCCAAGCTCATCTGCTGCGAGGCGGTGACGATCCCCTTGGCGATCTCGTCACAGCGGGTGATGCCGCCGAAGATGTTGAAGAGGATCGCCGTGACCTTCTCGTCGGAGGTGATCACGGTCAGCGCGTCGACGATCGCCTCCGCCTTCGACCCACCTCCCGCGTCGAGGAAGTTGGCCGGCTTGCCGCCCGCCTGGGCGACCACGTCGAGGGTCGACATGCAAAGGCCAGCGCCGTTGGCGAGGATGCCTACGTTGCCGTCGAGCTTGACATAGGTGAGGCCCTTCTCCTTGGCCATCGCCTCCTGCGGATCGTCAGCGGTGTCGGCGATCTCGGCCAGCTCCTGGTGGCGGAAGAGGGCGTTGCCGTCGATCGTCACCTTGGCGTCGAGCGCAACCACCTGGCGCTCGGCGGTGACGATCAGCGGGTTGACCTCGATCAGCGTCGCGTCCTCCTCGGCGGCGACCTCGGCCAGCTTGGCCAGCACCTCGGCAGCCTGCTCGCGCACGTCCTCGTCGAGGCCGGCGTCGTCGACGACCGGCCGCGCCGCCTGGGCCGTGAACGGCCGCGTCGGATCGATGTGCCGCTTGACGAGGGCGTCGGAATCCTCCTCGGCGACCGCCTCGATGTCCATGCCGCCCTTGGCAGAGACCATCGCCAGCAGCTTCTTCTCGCCGCGGTCGAGGATCACCGAGGCGTAGTACTCGGCGGCGATGTCCGAGCCGCCCTCGATCCAGACTCGATCGACGCGGAACGGGCCCTCGCCGCGGGGCCCGAAGATGTCCATGCCGAGGATCGCCTCGGCATGGGCGCGGGCCTGCTCGGCATCCTGGGCGATCTTGATGCCGCCCGCCTTGCCGCGGCCGCCGATCAGCACCTGTGCCTTGATCGCGCAGGGGTAGCCGACCCGCTCCGCGGCGGCCAACGCGTCCTCGACGGTCGAGGCGACCTCGCCGCTCGGCACGGCGATGCCGTGCTTGGCGAAAAGCTGCTTGCCCTGGTACTCGAGGAGGTCCATTGGGAGGCGGCGCCGCTCTGGCGCGGGCGGCAGCCTACTGGACCCGGCAAGCGGGACGCCGCCCGCCCTGGGCGATTCGCATAACATGCCGCGGCCCCGTGAGCCAGAGCGAGACCCGCTCGCAATCCAATGACTCGCGGGTCCGCGAAGCGAACCCCGTTTATGCCCCTCCCAAGCCTCAAAACCGTCAAATGGGTGACCACCGACTGCTACGGCACCCTGATCGACTGGGAGAAGGGCATCCTCGACGCGGTCAAGAAAGAGGCGAACAAGGATGGATTCAGCTTCGAGGAGGAGCCTTTCCTGGCTCGCTTCATGGAGGTCCAGGCCGAGATCATGGCCGGTTCCTACGAGCTCTACGCCGAGGTGCTGCGCCGCACGATCGTCAAGGTGGCCGGCGAGCTTGGCTGGGAGATCGAGCCCTCACGAGCTCAGTTCCTGCCCGACAGCGTCGCTTACTGGCTGCCGTTCCGGGAGGCGAACGCGGCAATGGACCGGCTCGGCAAACGCTACGAGATCGGCATCGTCTCCAACATCGACGACAAACTGCTCGGCATCTCCCGCCGCCACCTGCGTACCGAACTGGACCTCGTCGTCACCGCACAGCAGGTGCGCAGCTACAAGCCTGACCCAGTCCACTTCAAAGAGACGGCGCGCCGCATCGGCGGCAAGAAAGGCTGGGTCCATATCGGCTCCAGCTACACAAACGACGTCGCCCCGCTGCTGAAGATGAACGTGCCGGTGATCTGGGTCAACCGCCACGGCGAGAAGCTCGAGGGCCGCAAGGCGCCCAGCGCCACGGTCAAGAACTTCCGCGACGCAGCCAAAAAGCTCGGCGCGTCCTGAGCGATCTCTAGCGTTTCGCAACTTCGGCACGGGTAGTTGTTTCGACCCCGTAGGGCCGGGGCTTCCGGCACTTTCGATGGATCGACTGAGCCAAAGCAGGACATCGTTCGGCATCCGCCTGGCTCTCGCCGCGGGCCTGCTCGGTCTGCTCTGCCTGCTCGCTATCGTCGGCCAGCGCTCCAGCGCCACTGCGGCGACCGACCAGCCGCCGAGCTTCGTCGTCATCCAGACCGACGACCAGACGATGGAGGGCCTCTACGCGACCTTCCGCCAGCCGGAGATCCGCGCGATGCCGAACACGATCGACATGATCGCCAAACGCGGCATGACCTTCAGCAGCTACTACGTCCCCTACCCGCTCTGTTGCCCCTCGCGGGTCAGCCTGCTGACTGGCCGCTACGCGCACAGCCATGGGGTCAAGGGCAACATGCAGCCCAACGGCGGCTACTTCGGCTTCAGCTTCCGCGCCGCGGCAACCCATAACCTCGCCACCTGGCTGCAGGGCGCCGGCTATCGCACGATCCACGTCGGCAAGATCCTCAACGGCTACGGCGACGACCCCTATGACAACGGCACCTCGGTGCTGCCCGGCTGGAGCGCCTGGCACTCGGTGCTCAAAGCGGACACGAACCACTACTTCTACGGCTACCAGCTCAACAACAACGGCGTGATCGAAGGCCCCTATGGCGACTCCGGGACCTGGGAGCCGCGCGAGTACACGATCCGCGACGACATCGGCTGCCCCTTCGCGCCACTCAACGGCCTGCCCTGCTTCCACCAGACCGACATGCTGTCGAACATCGCGATGGCGGAGCTGCGAGCTCAGTCGCCCGAACAGCCCTTCTATCTGCAGCTCGACTACACCGCCCCGCACGGCGACTTTCGCAAGCCGGCCGGTCCCGAGCCGACCCCGCGTCACTACGACTGGTTCAAGGGAGCGCCGATGCCACACGACCGCTCCGAAGGCTTCGCCGAGGGCAACGTCGCCGACAAGCCGAGCTTCATCCGCGGCTCCGAATACCTGACGCTCGGCGAGATCCACACATACCGCACCTACTGGAACAAGCAGCTCGAGTCGCTGCGCGACATCGACGACGGCGTCAAGCTGATTCTCGACACGCTGGGCTCGATGCAGCGGCTGCGCAACACCTACGTCATCTTCACATCCGACAACGGCTTCTTCTTCGGCGAGCACCGGCTGACCGGCGGCAAGTTCCTCGCCTATGAGCCCTCCACCCACCTTCCCTTCCTGATCCGTGGACCCCATATCCGTCCCGGCAGCGAAAGCGGCGAGCTGGTCGCCAACGTCGACGTCGCGCCAACTATCCTCGAGCTTGCTGGAGTCGAAGCCGACAAGAGCATCGACGGCCGCTCGATGGTGCCTTTCCTGCAGGACCCGGAGCTGCGCACGCTGCGGCCGATCCTCTTCGAGTCCTTCGTCGAGACCACCGATGTCAACGAAAACGGGGCGATCGTCGAACCGCGGCCTTCGAGCCGCCCACAGGCGGGCGCCTCTGCCAGCTCGGGCGCGACCGCCTCGATTCTGGCGCCGCCAAAGGACTACGGCGGGATTCGCCTCGGCCCCTACAAGTACATCGCCTGGCCGAACGGGGAGAAGGAGCTCTACGACCTCGAAAAAGACCCCAACGAGCTCAACAACATCGTCCGCATCCCCAACTACTACCCGATCCGCAACTACCTGCATCGCGAACTGCGGGATCTCGAGGACTGCGTCGGCCGCGGCTGTCGCGAAGAGGCTTCGGAAATCCCCTTGACGCGCAAGGAACGGCAGGTCGAAATTCACCGCAAGAAGAGAGAACTGCGCGAAAACCGCAAGGAGCAGAAGGAACAGAAACGCTGAGCGCCGTCGCTACTTGATGACGGCGAGCACGTCGCCGCTGGAGACGGCGGCGCCGACCTCCACCTTCAGCTCCTCGACCTTGCCCCCGCGGTGGGCGACGATCTCGTTCTCCATCTTCATCGCCTCGATCACGCAGACCAGATCGCCCTCGGCGACCTCGGCGCCCTGCGCGACGGCGACTTTGAGCACCGTGCCCTGCAGCGGCGAAGGCAGCGACTCGCTGGAGGCGCCCGCTGCGCCACCTGATTTGCGCTCGCGTTTTGGTGGGCGCTTGCCGCCGGCTGCCGGCGCGGTCGCACCGGCGAGCGCCTCGCCGATCACCTTGACGTCGAAGAGCTTGCCCGAGACCTCGACCTTGTAGTCGCGGCTGACTTGCTCGGCTGCCCCCTCGGTCTCGGCTTCCGCCGGCGCCGGCGCCTCAACCGGGGCGGTCGACTTGAGCCACTCGCGATCCTCCATCAGGTCACGGCAGGTCTCGCCGTTGCCCCATTGCTCGCTGGCAAGCAAAGCCTTGTGGAAGGGGATCAGCGTGGTCAAGCCGCCAACCTCGTACTCACCCAGGGCGCGGATCATGCGCCGCGTGGCGTGCTCGCGGTCGACGTCCCAAACGATCAGCTTGGCCACCATCGGGTCGTACATCGGCGTGACTTCCGAGCCGGCCTCAACCCCCGAGTCGACGCGCACGCCCGGACCAGCGGGCTCGCGGTAGGTGGTGATCGCGCCTGGCGCCGGGGCGAAGGTCTTGTGCGCTGCCTCGGCGTTGATCCGGCACTCGATCGCGTGGCCGCGCAGCTGCACGTCCTCCTGAGCGACGGAAAGCGGCTCGCCGGCGGCGACGAGGATCTGCTCGCGGACGATGTCGATGCCGCTGACCATCTCGGTCACGCAGTGCTCGACCTGCACCCGCGTGTTCATCTCGAGGAAGAAGTACTCATCCCCCACCTGCAATCCCTCGACCGTGCCCGCCGAGCGGTAGCCGACCGCGACGGCGGCGTCGGTGGCGATCCTGCCGATCCGCTCACGCATCGCCTCGTCGACGCGCGGCCCGGGCGCCTCCTCGATCACCTTCTGGTGGCGGCGCTGAACCGAGCAGTCACGCTCACCGACGTGGATCACGTTGCCGTGACCGTCCGCCAGCACCTGGACCTCGACGTGACGTGGGTCTTCGAGATAGCGCTCGACGTAGACGCGGTCGTCGGAGAAGAACTTCTCGCCCTCGCGGGCAGCGCCCTCGAATGCCTCCTCGAGATCGTCAGGGGTGATCGCCACGCGGAAGCCCTTGCCGCCGCCGCCGCCGGCCGCCTTGCAGGCGACGGGGTAGCCGGCTTCCTCAGCCTGCTGGCGCGCCTCCTCGACGTCCTTGGCCGGAGCGGTCGCGCCAGGCACGATCGGCACGCCGGCCTCAGCCATGATCTCGCGCGCCCGCGTCTTCGAGCCCATCGCTTCGATTGCCTCCGGCGGCGGGCCGACGAAGACGAGTCCAGCCTCGTCGCAGGCGCGGGCGAACTCGGCGTTCTCGGCCAGGAAGCCGTAGCCGGGGTGGATCGCCTCCGCGCCGGCCTCCTTGGCGGTGGCGATGATCTTCTCGATCTTCAGGTAGCTCTCCGCCGGGACTGCGGGCCCGATCAAAAAGGCCTGGTCAGCCTCGCGCACGTGCGGAGAGTCGCGGTCGATCTCCGAGTAGACGGCGACCGAGCCGATGCCCATCTCCTTCAGCGTGCGGGCAACGCGGATCGCGATCTCGCCCCTGTTGGCAATGAGGACCTTCTGGAACACGGCGGCGCAGTCTATTCATGGCGGGGATGGGGTGACGGGGATGCCCCTGGTCTGACAAATCGCGCGCCAATTGGCGCGCGATTTTGAGTATCCGCCAGCCCAGGGGCATCCCCGTCACCCCTCCCAGGGCCGATAGCTGCGCCGCCGTCATGCCCTGCGGCGAAAGAGCTGAACTGCGCCGTTACGGCGGCGGGGCGCGAGCGTTTGCCGGCGAACCCCGGAACCGAGCGCTGGCCTCCCCGTTTCGCCGTGCAATAGCTTGTCCGGCTCGTGTTGATCGAGCTTCAGTCGCATTCGACCGTCTCGGACGGGCAACTGGCACCGGCCGAAGTGGTTGCGCAGGCCTGGGAAGCCGGTGTTACCACCCTGGCCCTGACCGATCACGATGCGGTCTCGGGGGTGCCGGAGGCGCGGGAGGCGGCCAAGGGACTGGGGGTCGAGCTGGTGCCGGCGATCGAGATGTCCTGCGTGCACGAGTACGCCGAAGACCTGCACGTCTGCGGCTACTGGGTCGACCTGGAGAAGATCGCGCCGGCCTGCGAGCGGGCCCAGCAGGAGCGGGTCAACCGGGCCGGCGAGATCGTCGAACGGCTGCGCAAATGGGGCTTCGAAGTGAAGCTCTCCGACGCCGAACGCGAGGCGGGCGACGCGCTCTCGATCGGCCGTCCCCACATCGCCCGCGCCGCCGGCGCTACCGGCGACCTCGGTCCCTTCTTCGAGGAGTACCTGGTGCCCGGAGCCAAGGCCTTCGTCCCGCGCCGCTGGCCAACCGCCGAGCAGGCGATCGAGCTGATCCGCGAGGCCGGCGGTGTCGCCGTCGTCGCCCACCCCTACTGGGACGTCAAAGACCCCGACCAGGTCGAGGACCTGATCCGCTCGCTGTCGCCCGACGGTGTCGAGGCCTTCTACCCGAGCCATACGAGAGAGCAGACGGAGCACCTGATCAAGCTCTGCAACGAGCTCCACCTGGTCGCGACGGCTTCCTCGGACTACCACGGTCCGACGCACAAGACCTTCGCCAAGTTCGGCGCTTACGACACTTACGGCTTCGGCAAGCCGCAGGTTCCTCAGCCGCCAGGGAGTCGCCCTCTCTCCTGACAAATCGCGCGCCAGTTGGCGCGCGATTTTGAGTATCCGCCAGTCGAGAGGGCGACTCCCTGACGGCTATGTGCGGTCTTTAGCTGAGGTGGTCCGGTTGGGACTAGGGTCAGCCGATGCGGATCTTGCGGGCCACGACCCGGGCGTTGCCGAGCGCGTCGATGCCGCGGGCCCGCGCGAAGGCGGACTTCGGCACGGCGGCGCGGAAGCGAGCTCGGGGGCGGATCGGCACCCGGACTCGCCGGCCGGGAGCGATCCGGAAGCTCGCCGCGCCGACGCGCGCTCCGCGTCGGCCTGCCGTGAGCACCAGCCTGCCGCGGCACGGGCCGCTCGTCTCGGACTTCGGGCAGGAGAGGCGAACGGCGATCCGGCCCGAGCGCAGGAGGGCGCCGTGCTTGGCGATCTGCATATTCGGGGCGATCGTCTCGCGCGAGATCAGCGCACTCCGCTCCTGGCCAGACCCGCGAAGGTAGATATCGCGCGCGCGATCGAGATCCCTGGCAACGAGCGGCTCGGCGGTCGCGAAGACGACTGCACTGCCGTCGCCTGAGAGGGCAAGTAGCTCCGCGTTGCCCGGCGCCTTCCTGCCCGGCAGTCCGGCCGAGATCAGCTCGGTCGCCCCGCCCGCACGCACGTACACGTCGGCGGCGGTGTCTTTGTCCGCCGCTACCAGGGACTGATGGGTCTCGAATGCCACCCGCCTTGCATCGTCGGAAGCTAGCGCGGGCCAGTCAGGGAACACGCTCGACCGTTCGTCGATACTCGCATCGGCCGGGCCGGTGCTGATCAGCTCGAAGGCGCCGCTGTCGTCGGCGCTGTAAAGATCGTTGGAGGAGTCGCGGTCGGCGGGGCTCAGCCGCGCGCCGGTTTCGAAGATCGCGACGCCGCCGTCCGCGGCGAGGGCGAGCGCCCTGTCGCCGCCAAAGCCGCACTGCCCGCTGCCGCCGTCGGTGCCGCGAGAGACGAGCACGAATGTCCCGTCGGGCCTGCGCTTGTAGACGTCGAAGGCCGAGTCGGTGTCCTCTGGGGTGACCGGCGAATTGGTGGCAAAGAGGACCGTGCTTCCGTCGTTCGAGGCGTCGGCGAATTTCACCAGGTCGACGCAGCTGCCTTCGGGTTCGGGATAGGTCGTCAACCGCGTGAGTACGCCGCCGACCTGCTGGTAGATGTCCTCTCCGCGTTCGTCACCGGGTTCGAGGTCAGCCGCGCTCGAGAAGAAGAGATGGAAGCCATCCGCGGAGACGCCACCGAAGACGGTCGTGCTGCAGATCGGCGGCGGAGGAGGATCGGGGTCGGCGGCGACCAGCGTCGTTTGCCCAGCGGCGCGCTGATAGAGATCGGGACAACCGTCAGCATCGTCCGCCGTCATCGGCGTGAAGGCATCGAAGAAGACGCGCCCGCCGTCCGGCGATATGCCCATGAAGGAGGCGATCGCCCCGCCGTTGGATTGCGCATCGAGTGGCCCAGTCGAGATCAGCGTGGCCCGGCCCCCCGAGATGTCGAACAGATCGGTGCCGAGCCCGTCGGTGTCTTCCGGAGCGAGTGGGCGATTCGTGGTGACGAAGACGTGGGTCGCGTCCACCGAAACTTCGTCCAATCGAGGCCAGTCTTTCCCCCGTGGCGGCAGCAGCGCGCCGGTCTTTTCGGAGCTTCTCTCGTAAGGCAGCAGGGCGCGAGTTTTCCCGGCGCTTCTCTCGTAGATCTGACGCTCCCCCGCTCCCGCGGTCAACTCCTCTTCGAAGGGGAAGACGACGCGCGAGCCGTCCTGCGAGATGCCCGCGCAAAACACGGTCCGGCAAGGACCCGTGATCGCCCGCCCTGCCTCGGCCGTCACCGGCAACGCAAGCATCCCGGCCAACGCAGCAACAGCCATCCCCCACCTCAACCTCACGCCACTCAATCTATCTCCTGCCTTCCGGTGCGCCTTTTACGGTCCATGACCGCATAAAGCGCACCGGAACCGAAAAGCTGCCGCGGTAGACCGGTGACTGCGGTCGCGGCCCGGCGAGCCCTGCAAGGAGGGGCGGCGACCCCTCCGGCTGGCGGATACTCAATTGCCGGCCTAATTGAGGGATTGGCGAAAGTCCCCACGCCGCTCTGGGCGTGGGATCGCGCGGTCGGTGATTTCACGGATACCTCGCTTTCCGGCTTGAGTTACCCCAGTCGCCTAATAGGGTGAGCCGCATGCAGAAGTTGGTTGCCGTTGGCGCGGGAGCAGTCGTTGTTCTCTTGCTCCTGCTCGCCTGGATCGGCGGCGAGGTCCGCTACCGAAACTGCCTGACCGAGGCCGAACTTCGCAACCCGATCGCAGCCAAATGGAAGCCAGGGCATCCGGGAACGGCGGGTGAAGGCATCGGTGGCCACCCACTCGGCACCCCGGCACCTCCTCCGGAACCGGAACCGCCCGAACCTGCTCACTTCGCCTTCTATGGGCAGAAGGACCGCGACGCCGCGCTAAACCAGTGCTCGCACTGGCCCCTCTGAAGGCCAAGGTCGATCACCGGCTTTAACCTTGAGCGCATGGGAGGCCCAGTCCAATACGAACCGCTGGATGACCGGGGCGAGGAAATCCTCGATCGGCTCGAAGAGCAGACCGGCCTAAGCGGACGGCGATGGCCCAACACCCAGATGCGCGAGTTCGCTGATCTGGGTGCGGAGAGGACGAATCTTGATTCCGACCTAACGGCGATCGATCCGAACTGGACCGATCACGTCAAGCGGTTGACCACTGCCTGAGGCAGCCTGCATCATCGTCCTCAGCTTACGGCTTGAACGTCAACAACTTCGAGCGCGACACGTAGCCGAAGTGACCAAGGGGGGCCGTGAGTTCACCGTCTTCCACCTCGACCACCACCAGAACGTCAACCGCTCGATCCTTTAGCTGGTTCAACGTCGGCTGCGAGTTCCGCTCAAACGTGGTCGTCATCAATGCCGACCATGCGAAAGCCAAGCAGTTCCCTGCTTGAGAACGTGCCGCAAATGTTGGCCCAGTTCATCGAGAGGACAAGCCCTGCAATTTGCGGAGAATGCGTTCCAGCAGCTCGATTTCGTACGAGACCACGAGCTAAGCATCATTTGTCCCGCTAACCGGGCCGAACCGGCAGATCTGCCGGTTGCATTGGCGGTAGCAAAAAGGCGCGTTGACCCCCAAGTTGCGTTTTGCACTTGGCTCTGTAGAGCCAAAAACTGAAAACGGTACGGACGGTTTCCCGCCGGAAGGGGGTCTATCGTGCCGCTTGCGTTGAGTTCGCTGATGGCCTTCTCGGACTAATGCTGAGAACGACCCCCGCCGGCAACCGGGGGTCGTTCCATTTCTGGTCGTCCGAGCGGTTCGATAGACCTGCCTTCTGGCTCTCAGTAGCCAGGTTGCCGTAGTACCCATATGGCCATCAGCAGTGAGCTAATGAAGACACCAATCTCACAACTCAACGAATGCCTTACCGAAACCTCCTACATCGTGCCGTAGTCCCGCCGAATAACTGCTCGGCGGAACGCTGCTCTCGCAGCGTCGATGGCCCTTTCCCGAAAGCGCCCAAGCGGGCGCTTTCGTCGTTGCGGGCGGCTACGTCAGATGCTCGGGGCAAACCGACTTGTCGGAGGTCGCCCGCCTGCGCGGTGGGCGACTCGCACTTGGAGCCTTCAGAAAGGAGCCGTGGTCGGCTCCCTCTTTTTTGCTTGCGCATGAAGGAAGGGTCCTGCCCCAAGCGAAATCGCAGCATCGACAAGCTTCCAAAAACTTCCCCCGCGTCCGATGGTCGGGCGCGAAAGACATGGAGGTCGATGATGTCCCCGATATGAGAGTGCGGGCCGGGCTTCCTGATTAAAGCCCGGACCCCGGCCCG
>Ga0157306_10000025_pt1 | contig 27701 bp, 22 predicted proteins | sample NitcycUS163409C2_FD_108391 | JGI IMG/M metagenome (GOLD analysis project Ga0157306, IMG submission 108391) | Soil microbial communities from Arlington Agricultural Research Station in Wisconsin, USA - Nitrogen cycling UWRJ-S163-409C-2 | ecosystem: Environmental > Terrestrial > Soil >...
CCGGCAACGGTCTCGGCGACCGTCGACGACGGGGTGAGGGCGGCCGACGCGACACCGCCTGCGCCGCCGGCGCGAACTGGCGCTTCTCGTAGAACTCGCGATAGTTCGGCAGATACGACTTGGGGACGGCGCCGAGGATGCGGCCGCGCTGCAGGACCAGCGCGCAGTTGAACAGTCGGTCATCTGCTCGCAGCGGCGTGCCGACGACCAGCAGGGTCGGCAGATCGCGCGTAGCGTGGGCGAGCTCCTCGAGTGCCGCCAGCGAGGCGTCCTGCAGCGCATCCTGCTGGAAGAGGTCTTCGTTCGAATAGGCGGAGATCCCGAGTTCGGGAAAGAGCGCGAGCACGGCGCCGGCCGCGGACGCGCGGCGAGCCAGGGACGCGGTCTCCCGTGCGTTGAACTCCGGCGACGCGACCCGTACCCGCGGTGTTCCGACCGCCACCCGGACGAAGCCATGGGTGTAAATGGAATCGAATTCGCGAGCACGGCCGCGACGCCTGGGATGGGCCATTCGGGTCCTAAGAGATACCGGTCGGACGGGCAGTTTCGGCCCTGCCGCGCGTGTTCGGCAAGTTTCGGCTGGTCCGGGGGCACCGTGGTGTTGAGTATGTCCCGCGCCGGGCATACGCTTTGAGTGTCGAGCTGTCGTCAGGGAAGCAGGGGAACTCGCATGCTGGACGAGGTGAAGGGCCTCTTCGCGAGGTTCGGTCGCAAGGACGCTGCTGCCACTCCGGTGTCAACCGAGCACGGACGCGTCTTCAATCCATTTCATGCGGTCTCAATTGCGCCGGGACCGGAAGCCTGCGAAGCGGCGCAGGTCCGCGCCGGTAAGCGATTCCTCTCGCGAGAGGCGCCTCGGCTGCCACTGGCCGAGTGCGGCAACCCGGAATGCCGCTGCCGGTATCAGCATCACGACGATCGTCGCGGCCCCGCCCGACGGGTATCGGACAAGGGCGATGCGCTGCCGCGGCCACCCTACCAGGGACCAGAAAGGCGGACGCGGTCAAGTCCGGGACGACGGATTCGGGACTGAAGTCGCTTCCGGCGCCTTCGTGATCTGGCGCACAGACCCCCCAGCCCGGATCGTTTATCTCGTATCCCATGGCGGGCGTTCTGAAACGCGCGAAGGATCTGCTCGGCACCACGGACGAGCTCAAGCCGCTGGCTCCGAAGCGGCCGCCACGGCCGTGGCACGCGGTGAGCATCGTCCCGGGTTCGCAGTCCTGCGCGGGAGCCGCGGGCCTGGCCCGCAAGCGGTTCCTGTCGCGCGAGGCGCCCACGTTGCCGCTCAAGAGCTGCGATGAGCCGCACTGCACCTGCCATTACGAACACCACGACGACCGCCGAAAAGGCCCGCGCCGCGCGAACGAGTTGGGCGTTTCGGTCGATGGTTACTATGGTCTCGACAAGGACAAGCGCGGCGGCCCGAAGCGCGGCCGTCGCAAGACCGACCGCTAGCAGCCAGGGAACGCTTCCCTCCTACTTACTCTGAACGCCGCCCATCAGCGCGAGCCGCATCCCGGCCTCGACGCTGAGCGAGGTGGGCTCGAGCGCCTGCCGCGGCACAAACACCGTGTAGCCGCCCACCATGTAGCTCATCGGCAGGTAGACCGCCACCGTGTCCTCCAGCGCATAAGCGGCTCCGAGCATATTTCCCGTTTTCGATGTAACGAAGCCGATCACCTTGCCCGGCCCGAAGGGCACCAGCACGACGCGCCTGAGGCCACTGCCCTTGCCGGAGGTGGGCAGGAAACGCATGAAATCGCGGGTCGCAACATAGATCGTCTTGACGACCGGTATACGCGCCAGCAAGTCGTCGCCCGCGCGCAGCACGTGGCGCACCACGTAGGCGTTGACCGCGAGCCCGACCGCGTACAGGAACAGCAGACCCGCGATCAGACCGAGTCCAGGCCAGTAGTACTGATCGGGCACGAGGAGCTTGATAAGGCGAGAAAACAGTCGCTCCGCCGCGACAGCGAGCCAGTAGACGATGTACAGGGTGAGGCCGATCGGCAGGATTGCGACGAGCCCCTTCAGCACCGTGTTCCAGATCCTGCGCATCGGCGTCCCCGGTGTCGGTCCGAGCCGAAGGTGTCGGCTCAGAGCCGAATATTCACGATAAATCGGCTCCGAGCCAATTTTTTCCAATCACGTATGATCCCGCGTTTCGACGTCCCCGATCCCCGACGCAGGAAATGCGGATACACGCACGCGCAGCCGCCGCACTTGCGCTTCTCCTGGCGATCTGCCCGACGGCGCTGCCGCGAGACCGCGATTACCTGCCGCCGGAGGTTACGCGGGCGCTGACCCGCGGCCGTATACCGTCCACGAGCCTGAGCGTGTACGTGCGCGAAGTCGGCCGTGACGAGCCGATAGTGAGCCTCAACTCCGAGGTGCCGCGCAGCCCCGCCTCGACGATGAAGGTGCTCACGACCTATGCAGCGCTCGAGCTGCTGGGCCCGGCGTATACCTGGCGCACCCGCGCCTATGCGACGACGCCCGTCTCGGGCCAGGTCCTCGCGGGCGATCTCTGGCTCGTCGGTGGCGGCGATCCGTTCATGACCAGCGAGCGGTGGTGGTCATTCGTCAACGGACTGCGGCAGACCGGTCTGGTCCGCATCGCGGGCGACGTCGCGATCGACAACACGCTGTTCGCTCCGCAGGACGAGGATCGCGGCGTGTTCGACAACCGGCCGTTCCGTACCTACAACGTCCTGCCCGACGCGCTGCTGGTCAATTTCCAGACCGTCGCGCTCAGCGTCGTACCGGACCCGGTCTCCCGCCGCGTACGCGCCACGACGCAGCCGACGCCGTCGAACCTCGTGATCGACAACGACGTGCAGCTATACAAGGGCGCCTGTGGCCGCCGCTCGGGCGGCGTGGTGGTTGCGATGCCGGACGGGCCGAGCGGCAGCCGCATCACACTCGCCGGCCGCTACGCCGATGGCTGCGGGCCACTGTCGCTCACGCGCGCGGTGATGCGCGCGCCGGACTTCGCGTTCGGGACGTTCAAGACGCTGTGGCGCGAATCCGGCGGCGCGCTCGATGGCGGAATGAAGCAGGGCACCTTGCCGCCGGACGCGCGGCTGCTATACAGCTACGAGTCGCTGACGCTCGCCGAGATCATCCGCCTCGTGAACAAGCACTCGAGCAACGTCATGGCGCGGACCCTGCTGCTTGCGATCGCCGCCGAGAAATCCGGCCGCCCGGCCACCACGTTCGGCGGCCAGGTCGCGGTACTCGACTGGCTCGCAACCAAGGGCATCTCCATCCCCGGGCTGGTGCTCGACAACGGCTCGGGCCTGTCGCGCAACGAGCGCATCACCGCGACGGGACTCGCGGATGTCCTTCTTGCGGCCCACCAGAGCCAGTACATGCCGGAGTTTGCCGCATCGCTGCCGCTATCGGCGACCGACGGGACGCTGAAGCGACGATTCCGCTCACCGCAGCTCCAGGGCCGGCTGCGGATGAAGACCGGAAATCTTGACGATGTCAGCGCGCTGGCCGGCTACGTCAACGCGGCGTCGGGCCGCACCTACATCGCGGTGATCCTGCTCAATTACCCCGGCGTCGAGCATGGCTCGGGCGAGGCGGTGCAGGCGGCACTCGTCGAGTGGCTGTTCGCGCAGTAGCGTCCGGGCCGGCGTCGCTATACTCATGCACCGGACCGAAGCAGAGGCCGCGCCATGGCCTATGACCGCAACAACATCTTCGCGCGCATCCTGCGCGACGAGATCCCGTCGCACCGCGTCTACGAGGACGATGTCACGCTCGCATTCATGGACGTCATGCCGCAGGCAGACGGACACACGCTCGTGATTCCGAAGGTTGAGGCCGAGGGCATTCTCGACGTACCCCCCGAAGCGCTGAGCGCGCTCGCGCTCACCACGCAGCGGGTCGCGCGCGCGGTTAAGAAGGCCTTCGATGCGCCAGGGATACTCATCGCGCAGCTGAACGGGCGAGCGGCGGGGCAGAGCGTGTTCCACATCCACTTCCATATCCTGCCGCGCAGAGAGGGTCTTGAGCTCCGCTTTCACGCGCGCGATATGGCGGATCCGAAGCTCCTCGGCGAGCACGCGGCACGGATCCGCGCCGCGCTCGACTGACGGCGCCGCACAGCCACCGAGGAGAACGATCGATGTCGAGTCTGCACAAGGTGCCGCCCGAGTTCGCTGCGGCGGCGCGCGTTCGCCTGGAGGACTATCGGCGCCTGTACCGCGAGTCCATGAGCGACCCCGACGGGTTCTGGCGCCGCGTGGCGCAGCGCATCGACTGGATCCGCCCGCCCACACGAATCAAGGACGCGAGCTTCAGGCTCGACGACTTTCACGTCCGCTGGTATGCGGACGGCCAGCTCAACGTCGCGGTCAACTGCCTGGACCGGCACCTTGGCGAACGCGCGGAGAAGACCGCGATCATCTTCGAGGGCGACGACCCCAGGAATTCACGGACGATCACCTATCGCGAGCTGCACGCGCGTGTGTGCCGCGCGGCCAACGCGCTCAAGACGCTCGGGGTCCGCAGGGGCGACCGGGTCACGATCTACATGCCGATGGTTCCCGACGCTGCGGTCGCGATGCTCGCCTGCACACGCATCGGCGCGATCCATTCGGTTGTATTCGGCGGCTTCTCACCCGAGTCGCTCGCCGGGCGCATCGCGGACTGCGGCTCGACGGTGGTCATCACCGCGGATGAGGGCATCCGCGGCGGAAAACGCATCCCGCTCAAGGCCAACGTCGACCAGGCGCTCGCATCGTCCGCTACCAACACCGTCAGGCATGTCCTGGTGCTGCGCCACGTCGGCGCGAAGCTGCCGACGCAGCCGCGCGACCTGGACTGGGACGAGCTGCTCGCGGCGGAGTCCGAGGTCTGCGAGCCTGCGACGATGGACGCCGAGGATCCGCTGTTCATCCTCTACACCTCGGGCTCCACCGGCCTACCGAAGGGCGTGCTGCACACGACCGGCGGCTATCTCGTCTACGCCTCGCTCACGCACGAGACGGTTTTCGATCTTCGCGAGGACGACGTCTACTGGTGCACCGCGGATATCGGCTGGGTCACAGGTCACAGCTACGTCGTCTACGGCCCGCTCGCGAACGGCGCCACCACGCTGATGTTCGAGGGTGTGCCCAATTACCCGGACGTGAGCCGCTTCTGGCGCGTGGTCGACAAGCACTCGGTGAGTCTCTTTTATACGGCGCCGACCGCGATACGCGCGCTGATGCGCGACGGCGAGGCGCCGGTGAAGTCGACTTCGCGGGCGTCGCTGAGGCTGCTTGGCACCGTCGGCGAACCGATCAACCCGGAAGCCTGGGAGTGGTATCACCGAGTCGTTGGCGACGGTCGCTGCCCGATCGTCGATACCTGGTGGCAGACCGAGACCGGTGGAATCATGATCAGCCCGCTGCCGGGCGCGATCGACCAGAAGCCGGGCTCGGCGACGCTGCCGTTCTTCGGCGTGATGCCCGCGATCGTCGACGGCGAAGGCCGCGAGCTCGACGGTGCGTGCGAAGGCAACCTCGTGATCAAGGACAGCTGGCCCGGGCAGATGCGCACGGTGTATGGCGACCACCAGCGCTTCATCGACACCTATTTCAAAACCTACCCGGGCCGCTACGTCACCGGCGACGGCGCGCGGCGCGATGCGGACGGCTATTACTGGATCACCGGGCGGGTCGACGACGTGCTCAACGTCGCCGGTCACCGCATCGGCACGGCCGAGGTCGAAAGCGCACTCGTCTCGCATGCGAAGGTGGCGGAGGCCGCGGTCGTCGGCTGTCCGCACGAGGTCAAGGGACAGGGTATCTACGCCTACGTGACGCTGGTGGCGGACGCGGAGCCGACCGAGGAGCTGCGCAAGGAGCTGATCGCCTGGGTGCGGCACGAGATCGGCCCGATCGCGACCCCCGACTTCGTCCAGTGGGCGCCGGGTCTGCCCAAGACCCGGTCCGGAAAGATCATGCGGCGCATTCTTCGCAAGATCGCGGCGCACGAGCACGACCAGCTCGGGGACGTGTCGACGCTCGCGGATCCGTCGGTCGTCGAGCAGCTGGTGCGCGGCATGACGGCCCCGCAGTTCGAGGAGCTGCGCGAGACCTTCGACTCCTTCGACGGGAACACGGACGGCCGTATCGCTTACGCCGAGTTCGCCAGGCTGCTGGTGTCGCTTGGGGCCGGCCTCACCGAACAGGACTGCCGCAAGGGCTTCGCCGAGATCGATACCGATCATGACGGCGCGATCTCGTTCCACGAGTTTTCCGTCTGGTGGGCGAGCCCTTAGCGACAGGTGCTGCAGGTCCGGTGGTCCGCTCCGGGTACCAGGTGCGCATCGGGGGGGTAGAGCCGCCCGGCGCCCGCGTATCGGTCGCGGAAGAATTCCTCGTCGAGCCCGGCTTCACGGACGTGGCCACCCGACTGCGGCGCATGCACGAACCGCCCGTTGCCCATGTACACGCCGACATGGCTCACCCCCGCGCCGTTCAGGCGGAAGAACACCAGGTCTCCCGGCTGCAGCCCGGCGCGCGGTATCGGGCGCGCGCTGGCGTACTGCTGCGCCGCGGTGCGTGGTGTCGAGTAGCCCAGCTGGCCGTGCACATAGGCCACCAACCCGCTGCAGTCAAACGTGTCGGGTCCTGCGCCTCCGTAGCGATAGGGCGACCCGATCAGCAACTGCGCCGCGCGCGCGATCGCGGTACCGGCAGCATCCGGTATCTCAGCCGGCGGTGCGGGCGGAGGCGCTTCCCGCTGGAACGGCGGCGGGGCCGCACACCCGGCGATCAGCAGCACCAGCGAACCGAGCACGGCGCGCATGGCCACGCTCTGACGGTCGAGTGCTGTCCGGGAGTGGTCCACGGTGGCAGTTTAGGCCAGCGAGTCGGACGATTGGTTCCTCGATGTGGCCGCAACGGCGTTGCATCCGCGGGGCGTGAGGTGCTGGAATGGCGGCATCGAACAGGAGCCGTCGCGGTGGAAGAGCTGACGCAAGAGCAGATCGAGGAGCTGCGCGAGGACTTCGAGTTCAACGACGGCGACAACGACGGTCGTATCCAGTTCGCCGAGTTCGCGGAGCTGATGGCGCTGCTCGAGGCGGACATGGACCAGCAGGACTGCCGGCTGGGTTTTCGCGAGATCGACACTGACGGCGACGGAGCGATCGAGTTCGACGAGTTCGTCGCCTGGTGGACGACCGACTGAGAACGTATCAGCCGGCCCCCCGCGGACGGACGCGACGCGTCGGCGTCGCCTGGCGCGGATCCTCGGGCCAGTAATGCTTCGGATAACGGCCGCGGAGATCCTTGCGGACTTCCGCGTACCCGCGCGCCCAGAAGCTCGCTAGATCGCGGGTCACCTGCACCGGCCGGCGCGCGGGCGAGAGCAGCTCCATCGTCACCGGCACGCGGCCGCTGGCGATTCTTGGTGTATCCATCAGGCCGAACACCTCCTGCAGGCGCACCGACAGACTGGGCACGCCGCTTGTGTAGTCGACGGCGATTCGCGAGCCGCTAGGGACCGTGAGCTGCGCGGGCGCGAGCTCGTCGAGACGCCGGCTCGCGCGCCAGTCGAGCAGCGCGTGCAGTGCGCCGCGCAGGTCGACGCGCGCGAGATCCGCGCGACGCATCGCGCCGTTGAGCCACTGTCCAAGCCAGGATTCGAGCATGGCGAGCAATGCCGCGTCGCTGACGTCCGGCCATCCGCCGTCAGGCTCCAGTTCACGCAGAAACATCACACGCGCCCGCCACTGCTCGAGCGCGGGCGTCCACGGCAGTGCCGCAAGGCCCAGCATTCGCAGGCCGCGCAGCATCGCCGCTTGAATCGCATCGGAGTCCGGGGCCGCGAGCGGCGCATCCTCCAGCAAGAGCTCGCCGAGACGACGCTGTCGTCGGGCCAGGACGGTTTCGGCGCGGGGCTCCCACTCGACGACGTCACACGCATCGATCCACGGCGCAAAGTGCTGCTCGACCAGCGCGGCGGATAGCGGCGCGGCAAGGTCGATACGGGCTTCCCGCGCGCCGAGGTCGAGCGCTGCGGCGACGATGAGCGGGCTCCGCGCGATCGCGCTGGGCGCGGCAAGCATCGCGCCGCGGCCATTGGCGAGTCGATATCGCCCGCTGCCGGGCTCGCGCGCCAGGCCGATCCGGTCCGGGTAGGCGAAGGCCAGGAGCAACCCCGCGGCATCCTGCTCGTCGACCGCACCGGATGCCTCTGCGGCCGGAACATCCGCAGCGCCGGCGCCCACCTCCGTATCGCGGGCAAGCTGCCGCATGATTCGCCCCGCCGACTGCCGTGCGCGTTGCAGCGCGCCTCGATCGAGATCCGTCCCGGCCGGGGGCGCGGCGCCGTGCAGCAGTTCGAGCCGCAGCCGAAGGTCCGGATCGCGGCGATCCGGCTGCGCGCGCAGCGCGTCGCGCTCGCTCAGCAGCGCAGCCAGCTCGGCCGCGACGCGTGTCACGCCCATCGGCACGGCGCGAAGCACCATGTGTGCGAGACGCGGATGCAGGCCGAGCGCCGCCATCCGGACACCGAGCCGTGTGGCGCGTCCCTCGGCATCGATGGCCTCGAGCCGGACGAGCAGCTCGCGGGCCTGCGCCAGTGGCGCAGCGGGCGGCGGGTCGATCCAATTGAGCGCATCGGCATCGGTCGTGCCCCAGCAGGCGAGCTCGAGCGCGAGCGAGGCAAGATCGGCCTCAAGGATTTCCGGCGGCGAATGCGCGGCTAGCGAGGCGTGCGCCGACTCGCTCCAAAGCCGATAGCAGACGCCCGCCGCGGTACGACCCGCGCGTCCACGCCGCTGGTCCGCGGACGATTGCGAGATCCGGCGCAGTTGCAGGCGGCTCATCCCGGACACCGGGTCGAACGCGGGACGCCGTTCGTACCCGCCGTCGACGACGATACGCACGCCCTCGATCGTCAGGCTGGTCTCGGCGACGTTTGTCGCGAGCACAACCTTGCGGCGCCCGTCCGGTTCGGCGCGCAGCGCCGCGTCCTGCTCCGCCGCGGCGAGCTCGCCGTAGAGCGGCCGGATGCGCAGCGCATCCGCGCCGGCCAGACCCGACAAGGCCTCCGCCGTGCGGCGTATCTCGCCGGCGCCCGGCAGAAACGCGAGCAGGTCGCCCTCGTGGTCGGCGAGCGCGCGCCCGATGACCGGCACCATGCGGCGATCCAGACGCTCGTCCTGGCGACCGGGGGGCGCTGGCAGGTGGATCGTTCGCACCGCGAACACCCGTCCCGGCGATCGAACGACCGGGGCGTCGCCGAGCACGCGCGACAGGCTCGCGGCATCGAGGGTCGCGGACATGATCAGGATCCGCAGATCCTCGCGCAGCTGCGTCTGCGCATCGAGCGCAAGCGCGAGCCCGAGGTCAGCCTGGAGGCTGCGCTCGTGAAACTCGTCGAAGATTACGCAACCCGTAGCTTCGAGCGCCGGGTCGCGCTGCAGCATCCGCGTGAGAACACCTTCGGTCACGACTTCGATCCGGGTGCCGCGCCCGATACGCGTGTCTGTGCGCGTGCGGTAGCCAACGGTCGCCCCGCTTGTTTCTCCGAGCGTGTGCGCCATCCGTTCCGCCACCGCACGCGCGGCCACGCGACGCGGTTCGAGCATCACGATGCGACCGGCTCCCAGCCAGCCGGCCTCCAGCAGGGCGAGCGGCACGACCGTGCTCTTGCCCGCACCGGGCGGTGCCGCCAACACCGCAATGCGGTGTTCGGCGAGCGCCGCCTGCAGCGTCGGCAAGGCATCGAGGATGGGGAGCTCAGGAAGGGGACGCGGGCTCACGTCTGCAGTTTAGCGGCGTGTCGCGGACCCGGATGACGGGCCGTCGGAAGCCATGCAAGATGCCGCTTCCGTTGCCGAGGGCGCGCATGGCGAATAACACCTGGATGTTCGTTCTGGCGGGGCTGCTGGTGTTTACCGGTCTCGCGGGGTCGATCCTGCCCGCGCTGCCGGGCGTGCCGCTGGTTTTCGGTGGGCTGCTGCTTGCGGCCTGGGCGGACGATTTTCAACGCGTCAGCTGGGTGGTGCTGGTCATCCTCGGATTGATGACGGTGCTTTCCTTCGCGATTGACTTTGCGGCCACCGCGATGGGTGCCAAGCGCGTGGGCGCCTCGAAGCTCGCGATCGTCGGCGCGCTGATCGGCACGCTGGGGGGCCTGGTGCTCGGCCTGCCGGGGCTCATTTTCGGACCGTTCGTGGGCGCAGTGACCGGGGAGATGCTGACGCACGGTGAGATGCAGCGCGCAACCCGGGCCGGGTTTGCGACCTGGGTCGGACTCATCTTCGGCACGCTCACCAAGCTCGCACTCGTATTCACCATGCTCGGCATCTTTGCCTTCGCCTGGTTCGTCTGAGTAAGCGGCATGCTGCTCCGGGCAACGATAGGGGCAGCCGGCCGCGCGCTCGGGTGGGCGCTCGTCGGCATGCTGCTGATGGGCCTGGTTCTCTACGTGCGCTATCTGCATAGCGGGCCCGAGCTCGAACCGTGGCATCGCGTGCAGCTCGAGGAGGAGTTCACCGCGGGCAGTGCCGACAAGGTGCGCACCATCGCCGACTACCGGGCGCTCGAGGCGCGCCTCTTTGCCGAGCTCGATCGCGACGTGTACGCCGACACCGAGCCCGAGGACCGCCTGCCGTTCAACCGCTATTTCCGCGGCAGCCGGAGCGATCCCGCGACCTGGCCGGTCGACTGGAACCGCACCTGGGAGCACGCGCCGGCGGCCCCGCCGTCGGCCGTGCTGCTGCTGCATGGGCTCACGGATTCGCCGTACAGCATGCACGCGCTGGCCGAGTCCTTCGCGAGCCAGGGGCTGCACGTGCTGGCGTTGCGGTTGCCGGGGCACGGCACCGCGCCCGCGGGTCTGCTCTCGTTTCGGATCGAGGACATGCAGGCGGCAGTGAGTCTTGCCATGCGCGACCTGCGCCGGCGCCTCGGTCCCGACACGCCGATTTTCATGATCGGATACTCGAACGGTGCGGCGCTCGCGGTCGATTACGCGCTCACCGTGCTCGAGGGCGCCGACGCGCCGCGTCCGGCGGGGCTGGTGCTGATCTCGCCGGCCATCGCGGTGTCCCCGCTCGCGGTCGTCGGCCGCTTCAAGACGGGCCTGTCGAACATCCCGGGCTTCGAGCGGGCCGGCTGGCAGCAGATCGATGCGGAGGTCGATCCGTACAAGTACGCGTCGTTCAGTCTGCACGCCGCGGGCGAGACGTTTCGCCTCACGCGCGCTGTAGCACGACGCGTGCGGCGTCTGGCGGAGGAGGGACCGATCGACGGGTTTCCGCCGGTGCTCGCGCTCGTCTCCGCGGTGGATTCGACCGTAAACGCGGACGCGGTGGTCGATGCGCTACTGATGCATCTGGCCCCCGATGGACACGAGCTCGTGCTCTTCGACGTGAACCGGCTGGCGGAGGCGCGCGCACTGCTGGTGAGCGGAGCCGGACCGCTCACACGGCGACTGCTCGAGATGTCGAACCGCCCATTCGCGCTGACGGTGATCACAAACGCCGGTCCGGACACGCTCGAGATCCACGAGCTCAGGGCCCCGCCGGGCGTCGCTCACCTGACCGCTCGTCCACTGCCTCTCGAATGGCCGCGGACGGTGTTTTCGCTGTCGCACGTCGCGCTGCCCTTCCCGCCGGACGACCCGCTCTACGGCTACGCGGCGGCCCAGGACCCGTCCCATGTCCAGCTCGGTCGGCTGGAGGTGCGGGGCGAGAACGGGGTGCTTGCAATTCCTACATGGATGCTGATCCGGCTGCGCAGCAATCCCTTCTATTCGTATCTGGCCGAGCGGACGGACGCGTTCGTGCGGGGCGGAGCGCCCGGAACGCCGGTCCCCGAGACGGTCGTCACGCCGGGCGACTGAGCGGCCCCTGTATCATGTCAACTGTGCATGCGCTTCAGATGGCACGGGGCGCGGGCAGGAGGTGAGGGTGAACGCCCCCTCGAGGAAGCAACCTGACGATGCGAGCGAGCGGCGCGATGCGCGATGCATCGAAGGTGTGGAGCCCCGGCATCCGCAGCCGCGTGGCGAGGCTCGCCGTCGTCGCGACGCTGCCGCTGCTCGCCCATTGTTCCGCGGCACCCAGGCTTGACGACGTTCAGCCCGGCCACGCCATTCCACCGGGCCACACCACCATGCTCGACCGGGTGATCGATGCCGGTCTCGGCGATGAGCCGGGCATGTCTGCCGTGCGGTTGATCGAGCAGAACTCCATGGCCTTCGGCTACCGCGCCGCAACGGCCGCGAGTGCGCAGCGCTCGCTCGACATCCAATACTACATCTGGAACAACGATCTCACCGGCAAGCTGGTCGCCGCCGAGGTTCTGCGCGCGGCGGAGCGGGGCGTGAAGGTTCGCGTGCTCGTCGACGACATCGATGCCCGTGCCAAGCACGATCTGTTCCAGGTCGCGGACCTGCACGAGAACATCGAGGTTCGGATCTTCAATCCGTTCTACAGCCGATCGGGTTGGTTCGGACAACTGACCGAATGGCTGATCCGGGGCCGTCGCCTCAACCGGCGCATGCACAACAAGGCATGGATCGTCGACAACAGGGTCGCGATCGTGGGCGGACGCAACATAGGCGACGAATACTTCGGCGCCTCGGACCAGTCTAACTTCGCCGATCTCGATCTGGTGCTCGCCGGACCCATCGTCGATCGGATCAGTGCGTCGTTCGACGAGTACTGGAATAACCCGAACGCCGTGCCCGTCGATCGTTTCGAACGCAAGCCGCCGCCGCCCGAAGCGCTTCCGCAGCTCATCGAAGACGCCCGCAAGTATCGTCGCACGGCGAGCGATAGCCCGTACCTCGTCGCCCTGCAGGACGTGCAGAAACGCGCCGACATGCTCGCGGCGCAGCCGCCGCCGCTCAAGGTGCGCGAGATCGAGCTGCTGGTGGACGATCCCGCGAAGGTTGGTGTCGAGCTGAGCGAAGGCGAGTCGTCACGCGTGATGGAGGGGCTCGAGCGGACGATGCAGAGCGCGGAGCGCGAGGTGTTGATCGTGTCCGCTTATTTCGTGCCCGGCGAGGCCGGGACGCGCCGCTTTGCGGAGCTCGAGCAGCGCGGCGTACGCGTGGTGGTCCAGACGAACTCGCTGGCGGCGACCGACGTCGCGGCCGTGCACACCGGCTATATGCGTTATCGCAAGGATCTGCTCCGCGCCGGTGTCGAGCTCTACGAGACCAAGAGCCTGGCCGATAGCGACGCGGGCCGGCGCAGGATCAGCGTCACCGGTTCCTCGGGCGCGAGCCTGCACACCAAGGCGATCATCGTGGATGACCGGTGGGTGTACATCGGCTCCATGAACATCGATCCGCGCGCGAATCTGAACACGGAGATGGGCGTGCTGATCGAGAGCACCGTCCTCGCCAGGCAGGTGCGTGGACAGTTCGAGCGCAGCATCACGCCGGAACTGAGCTACCGGGTCGAGCTCGAAGACGGCAAGCTCGTCTGGTACGACAGGATCGGCGAACAGGATCGCCGTTCGACGACCGAGCCCGATGCAAGCACCTGGCGCCGGATCGGCGTCAACCTGCTGCGTGCGCTGCCGATCGAGTCGCAGCTCTAGCGGTGACCTCCGCGCCGCGGCGTATGATGCGCGGGTCAATCGCAGCCACGTAAGAAGAATGAATTCCATCCCGACGCCGACTGCCGCCGACGCCGGACCGCCGCCGAGACGGCGCGGCAGCTTCACCTCGTACCTGGTGTGGGGTCTGATCGGCGCCCTCGTGCTGTTCACGCTCTATACGCTGTTCATGCTGTGGTGGAGCTACTCGGAAGGCGAGCGCGCGGGCGTACTGCAGAAGTTCTCGAAGCGGGGCTGGATCTGCAAGACCTACGAGGGCGAGATCGCGATGTACGTCGTGGGCGGCGTCGCGCCGCAGATCTGGCATTTCAGCGTTCGCGACGGGGCGACGGCGGCAGCGCTTACGAAAGCCGTTGGCCGCCAGGTGCGGTTGCACTACACCGAACACCCCGGGCTCCCCACCAGCTGCTTCGGCGACACGGATTATTTCGTGGAGGACGTGGAGATCGTCGGGCCGCCGCTGCTGTTCGAGAAGTCCGGCAACCCGGCTGTCGAGCCTGCCGCTTCGCAATGAGATCGACCTCGGCGAAGCGCAGTACAACCGTTACTGCTCGTCGACCTTGACCCAGACCGAGTAACGCGACGCCTCGGTGCGTCGGCCCGAGGTCAGGAGCCCGCCGGTCGAGGACGCCCCGCTCTGTTCCACCGCGCCCAGCTCGAACCATTCGCCAAGACGCCCGCTGAGCGTGGTCGTCGCCCCCTGCGTCGCGATCGTGCCGGTTCCGGGCCGGTGCTGTTGCTGGCGCGGGGAAATGTCGAGGATCACCTGATCGCCGCTCACGCGCCCTGTGGCGTAGAAGCCCGAGCTCACGTCGCGATAGGTCGTGGTCTGCTGTACTACGCCTCCGGGTCGGTGCTGCACCGTGGTCTCGGTGAGCGGCACGCTCTGGCCCGCACCGACCCAGGTCTCCGTGCCCTCCAGCACACGGACGCTGCTCACGTTGCGCAGATCCGCCTGTTGATGGCGGGCGCGGACGGTGACCTGGGCACCGGAGTCCGCACCCGGCGGCCGGTTGACCCCGACCTGCACGTCCTCGTCGCCGATCGTGGCCGAGCCCTCGGCGCGTGCTGCATCCACATCACGCACCGTGCCCTGGCCGACCGTGATGAGGAGTTGACGGGGCGCGCGATCGAGCGTAGCGACCGCTGCGCGGATCTGCTCGAGGTTCTCCGGGCTGGTGCGCACGAAGAGCACGTCATCCGTGCCGGTAAGGACGCCGCCCGGTTCGAGCAGCGGCTCGAGGATCGGGATCAGGTCCTGCGCCATGCGGAAATCGAGCTCGATGACCTGCATCTGCTGTGCTTGCGCCGTCACGAGGCCGAGGCAGCCGAGGACCAGCGCCGCGAGCGCACGGCGCCAGGCGCACCGCGATGTCCTGCGGCTCATCGGCGAGGTTCGCGCGCGACGGTCTGCAGCGTCTCCGACACGCAGCGCACCAGGGCGTCGATGCCCGCGGGCTCCTGGTCCGCGCGGCAGACGAACCGCTGTTCGCGCCCCAGCGTGTAGAAGCGGAATGGTCCGCGCGCGAGCGCATCCGTCGCGCGCGGCGGCAATCGCAGGAAGAGCACGTTCGTCTCGACCGGCGCCACGACCTCGACACCGGGCAGCGGTGCCAGGCGACGCGCAAGCTCCGCGGCATGCGCATTGGCGCTGCGCCCACGATCGAGCCAGCGATCGTCTGCGAGATAGCGCTCGATCTGCGCCGACACGAAGCGCGCCTTCGACAATACCTGGCCGCCGCGCCTCATCAGGAACGGTATCTGCGCCGCGAGCGCCTCCTCGAAAACGATCAACACTTCGGCGTTGATAGCGCCATTCTTGGTCGCGCCGAGCGACAGAAGGTCGACGCCCGCGCGCCAGGTGATCTCGGCGGGGCTGCAGCCGAGCGCTGCGACGGCGTTCGCGAAGCGCGCGCCGTCCATGTGCACCTTGAGGCCGTGGCGGTGCGCGACTTCGGCCAGAGCTGAGATCTGGGCGGGCCGATACAGAGTGCCGAAGTCGGTGGGCTGAGTGATGTTGAGCGCAAATGGCTGGACCCGGTTGCGGTTGCCGCGGCCGGCGAGCGCAAGTCTCTCGTCGAGCTCCGCGGCGGACAGCTTGTAGTCGCGGCCCGGCAGGGCGACCAGCTTGGCGCCGGTGAAGAGCTCGGGCGCGCCGCACTCGTGGACGTTGATGTGCGCCGTCTCGTGGCAATAGACGGCCCCGAACGGGTTGGCGAGCGCCGCGAGAGCGATAGAATTCGAGCCCGTTCCGCAGGCGAGGGGGAACGCACTGACCGGGCGTTCGAATACCGCACCCACGCGCTCGACCATGCGCCGCGTCCAGTCGTCGTCGCCGTAGGGGCCCGCGGTGCCGGCATTGGCCGCGACCAGGGCGTCGAGCAGCTCGGGCGCGGCGCCGTCGACGTTGTCGCTGCGGAAGTCGTAGATGGTCTCGCCCATGAGGCGAGGGTACGGGAGGAGGGGATGGTCCTGCTAGAGACGGCGCGGCTGCGGCTGCGGCAATTCACGTCGAACGACGTCGACCGGCTCGTCGAGCTCGATTCCGACCCGGAGGTGATGCGCTACGTCACCTTCGGCGCACCGACGCCGCGCGACCGGTACGTCGACGTCTTCCTGCCACGCTGGTTCGCGATCTACCGCGAGACGCCGCTGCTCGGCTACTGGGCCGCCGAGGAGCGCGCCACCAGCGAATTTCACGGCTGGTTTCATCTTCGACCGGACCGCATCGATGCCGGCGAGCAGGAGCTCGGCTACCGGCTGCGGCGCGCGAGCTGGGGGCGCGGCTTCGCGACCGAGGGCGCCGCAGCGCTGGTCGAGCACGGGTTCCGGCAGGTCGGCGCCGACAAGATCTCGGCACGTGCGCTCGCAGGCAACGCCGCCTCGCGGGCGGTGATGGGGAAGTGCGGGCTGCGCTACGAAACGGACTTCGTATATCCGCAGGACATGATCGGGGCGCGCAGCGCCGCAGAATGTGCCGCGGTCAAGTATTCGATCACGCGGTCGCAGTGGCAGGCGGCGCGGACGGCTTGAGGAAGCTCTCGCAGTTGCGGCGGCCCGCGTCGTTTTCCGGCAGGCCGCGACAGATCTCGGCGGTGCGCGCGCGCAGCTTCTCGATCACCTGCGCGCGATCCGCGCCTTGGCCCCAGTCGAGCAGCTTCGTGTTGAGCTGCTCGAGGCGCATACGGGTCCGCTGGTAGAAGGCGTCGGGGCTGTCGTCGAGCTCACCGATCAGGTCGAGCCCGGCGCGCTCGATGCGCTGCGTGTCCTCGGGCGTCATCTCGAGCAGGCCGAGCAGGTAGTTCGTTCCCCATTGGAATCGCGTGGCCGGACCCTTGGCGTCGGCGTAGGCACGCGCGAGCCACTCCACGGCTTCTTCCTCGCGGCCGGCCTTCTGCGCGATATCCGCCAACGACAGCATGAAGTAATAAGGCGATGCCGTTTGCGTGAGCTCCGTGGTCAGCAACCGGTTCGCGTCCTCGTCGAGGCCGGCCTCCCAGTACAGGTTTGCCGCAGCATTGATGGCCGCCTGGCGTGCGTAGCCGTCCTTCACCTCCGCATCCACCTTCGCAACCTCGGCGCGTGCCTGCGCAATCAGCTCCGGCGGCAGCGGACCGGCGGGCGAGTCGAGGCGCGCGAGCTCCACGCGAGCGCGAATCAGGTTGAGGCGTTCGGGTGCCGAAAGCGCCGTACCGGCTTCACCACTGGCGAGCATGTCGAGCGCCTTCGTCCAGGCCGCTGTCAGGTCGCCGCGTTCCGGGGAACCCTGGTCCGACAGCAAGCCGATGGCGTGGGTGGCGCCATAGGACAGATTCTGCACGTTGGCCTGCACCACCGAGGGCTTGCCAAGCCGCCCCAGCAGCCTCTCGCGTGCTTCGGCGCGCTCGAGGCCCGAGAACGGCTCGCCGCCTTCGCCGGCCACGGCGGCGGCCGAGTACAGATACTCGAAGAACAGCCGTGTGCAGTCGGCCTCGAGTTCTACCGGGCAACGCGCGCTCAGCTGCCGGAAGGTAGCGATACGCTCCGCTTCCGGCAGCGTGTGCCCGGCGTCGGTGAGCCAGGAATGATAGGCCAGCAGGCGCCAGTCGTTGTGCGACAGGACATCGCCCTTGCGCTGAGCCGCCAGCAGCTCGGTCACCGGTCGCGCATCGGCGAGCGCCACGTCGAGGATGGTGGCGTACCGGGTCACGTCGACCCCGCCGGGCAGTCGCGTGATTTCCTTCCCGTCCGAGCGGAACAGGATCATCGTCGGGTAACCGTTTACGGCGAAGGTCTCGCCGTGCTTCTGCGCGCTGGGCGTGTCGCCATCGAGATAGACGGGCACGAACAGGCGCGAGCGCTCCTGGAACTCCCGCTGGTTGAAGATCGTCGCCTTGATCTGCGAGCAAGGCGGACACCACTCGGCGCCCCAATACAGGAACAGTGGCTTATCGGCCGCCTTCGCCGCGGCGAAGGCGGCGTCTACGTCGCCGTCGAACCAGTCGATGCCCTTGGGAAGATGAGACTCGGCGGCGCCGGCGGTTGCAGCGACCGGGGGTGCCGCGTCAGGAGCGGGCGCCTTGCGGCCGCAGCCCGCAAGCGTGAGCAGCGCGCAGGAAACGACCAGCACGCCACGGTACGACGTGGTCCTCATGCGCTCACGCTAGCGGTCCCAGGCGCGTTGCGCAACGGTCTTGCGGCCCGGTATTGTCCGAGACCCATCCCGATCCGGCTACGGATTCGCATGAGCGGCAACCACGGCTCCTCCGCGAAGGCGATCGCCTACGCCTTCTTCGCCAACCTGGGGATCGCGATCACCAAGGGGTTCGCGGCGGTCTACACGAACTCGGGCAGCATGCTCGCCGAAGCCATCCACTCGACCGCGGACGCGACCAACCAGGTCCTGCTTTTCATCGGCCTCAAGCAGTCGGCGAAGCCGCCGACCGACGAGCATCCGCTCGGATTCGGCAAGGCGACCTACTTCTGGAGCTTCGTGGTGGCCTTACTGCTCTTCAGCATGGGTGGCCTATTCTCGATCTACGAAGGCTGGCACAAGCTGCACGAGCCCGAGCCGCTCAACCAGGCATGGGTGGCGCTCACCGTGCTCGGAATCGCGATCGTGCTCGAGACGCTGAGCCTGCTCGGGTGCCTGAAGGAGATCCACAAGATCAGGCGCGGACGACCGTTTTTCGACTGGCTCAAGCACACGCGCAACGCCGAGCTCGTCGTCGTGCTCGGCGAAGACATTGCCGCCGAGATCGGGCTGGCGCTCGCCTTCGTGTTCGTGGCAGCCGCCGACTGGACCGGCGATACGCGCTGGGACGCTGCAGGGTCGATCGCGATCGGGGTCGTGCTGATCGTCGTCGCGCTTTTCATCTCGCTCCGCGTCAAGGGACTCCTCGTCGGACGCTCGGCCGAACCGGAGCTCGAGCGCAGGCTCGAGCAGATGATCGCCGAGGATGACTCCATCGAGGAGCTGTTCAACGCGCTCACGATCCAGTTCGGACCGCAGGTCATGCTGGCGGCCAAGATCCGCATGAAGCCCGGCCTGTCGATCGATAAAGCGGTTGACTGCATCAATCGCCTCGAGCGTCAGATCAAGGAGCGCTATCCCGAGATCGGCTGGTGCTTCATTGAGCCGGATGTGACCGACTGATTACTGCACTCCGTCATGCCTCGGGATCGAGGCCAGCAGGACGGTGCCGTGCGGCCGGCGCGGCCGCATACGCAGCGTGCCCCCGAGCTCGACGACCCGACGCTCCATGCTTGCGAGTCCAAGTCCGCGCGGCGCGTCCTCGGCGACGCCACGGCCGTCGTCGGATACACGGAGGTACACCTGCTCCGCATCGACCCGGGCGGAGACCTTGACGCGTCCGGCCTCGGCATGGCGGATCACGTTCGATACGGCCTCCTGACAGACGCGCAACAGGGCCCGTTCCCGTGCCTTTGCCTGCGGCACGTAGCCATCGAAATCCAGATGTAGTGCCAGCCTGCCCGGCACCATGACCGGCAGCAGCCGCGTCACGGCCGTCGCCAGGCCGTGCTGCTCCAGAAGCGCCCCGGCGAGCACCTGCAGGGGTCCGGCGCTGCGGTCGACGCTGGCTGGAGCTTCGCCGGGCGTCAGCTCCTCGAGCAGCGCGCGCATTTCGTCGAACGCCATCTGTGCGAGCTGACCCAGACGCGCGGCGCGGCGCTCGCCGTCGCGCGGATCCTTTCCCCAGGCCGCGCTCAGGGACTGCGCCATCAGGCTGATGGATGACAGTATCTGCGTCACATTGTCGTGTAGCTCGCGCGCCAGTCGCTGGCGCTCCTCGAGCACGGCGAGCCGCTGCGACTGCTCTTTGAGCCGTGCGTTGTGGATCGCCACGGCCAGATGCTCGGCGACTACCCCCAGGCTCATGAGGTCGAGCTCGTCGAAACGCTCGTCACCCTCGACGTTGATGACGCCAAGCACCTCGTCGTCGTAGGTCATGGGAACGGCCAGTTCCGCACCAGCGCGCGGTACCCCGGGCGGCGTCACATAGCGCGGATCGGCGGCCACATCGTTGACAAGCTGGGTGCGCCGAGTGCGAGCCGCGGCACCCATGATGCCGCTGCTGATCGGCAGCCGGTCGACGTGGTGGATGCGCTTCTTGTACTCGCCGCCTCGAACCCTGATCACGAGGGTCTGCATGTCAGGCGGCTCAAGCAGCGGTATGTCGACGCTCGCGAAGCCGAGCAGCTCGTGGATCGAGTCCGCGGCCCGCTGCAGCAACTGGTCGAGCTCGGTCTCGCTCGCGATGAGGCCGGCGACCCGCGCGATCATGGCGAAGCGCGCCGCCCGGCGCTGCTCGTCGGCGTAGCGGCGTGCGTTGACGATCGCGACGGCGGCGTGACGGGCAAAGTGCTCGAGAAGCGCCTGCTCGGCGTCTCCGAGCTGCTTGGGTGGCCACGCGCCGATACCAAACACGCCGATCAGCTCGCCGCGGCTCATGATCGGCATGCCGATCATGTTCATTTCCCTCGCGGCGGTCCTGCTGGGGTGGGGCAGGTCGCCGTAGCGACAGCGGACCGGCTTGCCGAGCTCCAGGACGCGGCCGGTCAAGCCGTGACCGCGGGGCAGCTCGGCGTGAAGTTGCGCCCCGGGTATGGCATGGCTCGCCGCGGTGCGGATGATGTCGCGCTCCGGCACGTACAACCCGATCGCGCCGTCGTCCGCGCCAATCAGCTTGCAGGCACGTTCCACCAGCCGCGCGAGGAGCGGCTCGAGCGCGAGCTCGCCGGAGATCTCCTCGACCATCTGCGACAGCAGCTCGAGCTGTGTTCGGACGTCGGGATTGACGTGAACAGGGGGACGGTCGATGGCGGTGGACATGAGCCAGGCCGGCTGAGGGCGTAGCAGGATGTTACGCCCCCGGCCGGCTCGACCGCCTCATTGCACGAGCTGCGGCTCGCCGAAGATGAAATCGTCCATGACGACCACGTCGTGCGGCCGCTCATCGTCGGCGCCGGGCACCGAATCCCCGGTGCTGATCCGCACGCGGGCGATGCGCGGATCGTCGAACGCGATACCAAGGAACGCAAAGCCTGCGTCGCCGGGCGACGCCGAGACGAAGCTGCTGTAGAGCAGCCCGCCATCGAGAGCGAAGTACTCCACCAACGTGCTCGCCTTGCGGTTGCCCTGTTTGCCGCCCGGGCCGCTGCCGTCCGGCAGGTCGACGTCGCTCACGACCGCGCCGAATCCGCGCGTGGTCGCCAGCAGGCCGCCGGCGCTGCCCGGCAGGAAGAACTCGACGTGCGTGACGTTGCTGCCGATCGGGCTGAAGAGACGCACCGGGCTGAACGGCGCGAAGATCGTCGCGTAGTCCGGGTTCGAGAAAGTCTCGGCGAGACCCGACGAAGGCGCCTGGACAAAGCCGCTGCCCGGCGTCGCGAATAGTGCGCCGCGGGTATTCAGGAACCCCGCGAAGGGCGTTGTCGCGATCGCGGTCGCCGTCGACCCGCCGCCGTCCCAGTTGATCTCGCGACGACCGCTCGCAAGTGGACCTGAGGCGTTACCGTTGTTGACCTCGCCCAGCTCGGATCGGAACGCGTCGACCGCCGCCTGGATCGACGCAGCGGTGGGTCCTGCCGCCTGGAAAACAATCGGCGGCTCGTAGCTGCGCGCCCTGGCGACCGGCGCGGTCGCCGCTTCGATCGGCCGCCAGGTCACCAGTGACGTAGTGAGCACGGCCGCAACCGCCACATAGAGGGAATACTTCATCGGGATCTCCTTGAGCTCAGTGGGCACGACATGTGCCTCTGCCGGGCGCGGACTGTACGAGCCGCGATCCGGCGATTCATGAGCAAAGGGTTAGGGAATGGTTAGCGATCAGTGAGCGACGCTGACACCCGCCTGGTGCGCAGCGCCGCAGATCCAGATCGGATCGACCGGTCGCGAGCGGTCCATGGGCACCACTGTTTCGACCAGCGCGATGAAGCGATACCCGCGTCGGTGCGCCGTCTCGATGATGCGTGGAGTACGCGCATCGTCGTCGAGCGCGCGCCGGATCTCGCGGATGCACACCTTGAGGACGCCGTCCGTCACGTACGCCCGGGGCCAGAGCGCGTCGAGCAACTCGCGCTTGGTCAGCAGCCGACCCGCGTTCGACGCGAGGTATTCCAGCAGCGCGGATGCCTTTGGTGTCAGCGGCAACGCGCCAGACCGACCGTACAGCCTCCCGGCGACGGGGTCGAGCACGAACCGGTCGAACGCGAATGCGAGCTGCGAATTCATCCGTCCTCCCTGTCGACGCCGAGCCGCACCGCGAGCAGGGCGGCCTGCGTGCGGTCCGTGAGCTTGAGCTTTGCGAGCACCTTGCTCACATAGCCCTTCACCGTTCCTTCGGTGAGGTGCAGCACGCGGCCGATCTCCCGATTGCTCTTACCCTTCGCGAGCAGGCGGAGTATCGAGAGCTCGCGCTCGGTCAGGAGCGCAAGCGGGCTCGGATCCGCTGGTCGGCGCATGCGGTTGACAAGCGAACGCTGCGCCTCTGCATGCAGCCACGCCTCGCCGCGCGCGACGGTCGCGATCGCGCGGACGAGGTCGGCGGCCACGATGCTCTTGATGACATAGCCGAGCGCACCGGCACGCAGAACCTGCTCGACCTGCGCGTCTTCCGCGTAGCTTGTCAGTACCAGCACCTGCGTCGCCGGATACTGTGCGCGGATCGTACGGATCGCGTCCGCGGCGGGCAGACCCGGCATCTTGAAGTCCATCAACACGATGTCCGGTCGCAGCTGGCGCACGAGCTCGAGCGCGGCGGTGCAGTCGGCCGCCTCGCCCACGATCTGCAACGAATCGGTCTGGTCGAGCAGCGCGCGCAACCCTTCGCGCACGATCGCGTGATCATCGACGAGAAGCACGCGGGTCGGGGCGCTGACGACTACTTGTTCGTTCATGGTTGACCCTGGCGCGCGATGCAGGCCTGGTGCGGGCCGGCGGCTTCCTGAAGCATGCGCGCATGGTAGACCCGGCCCGTGGATGCGCACACCGCCGCCAGCGTTGCTCAAAGATGGTCTAGCCAGCAGTCGACCACGAACCGGTGCCGTCCATGGCGCCGGCCCGGGTTTTCGATTCGCCCAGGCCTTCCGGCGTCACACCGGCTGACGCCACCCGCGTCAGCCGGAGGCTATGCAGACCACGGAAGGCGGGGTTGTCGACCCAGTGCGGATCGGCGTCGAGGCAACGGACGCCGGGCAGATCTGCCACGAGCCGCGCGAAAGCGATGCCCGCTTCCAGGTAGCTCAGCGTTGCACCGATGCAGACATGAGGTCCGTAGCCAAAGGAAAGCGGCGGCCCCTGGTCGCGGGTGAGGTCGAGCCGATCGGGATCGGCAAATCGATCCGGGTCGCGGTTGCCCGACCCGATCAGGAGCAGGACGTGCTGGCCGCGCCGGATCGTGCAGCCGTGCAGCCTAAGGTCCTCACTCGCGCGGCGACCTGTGAACTGCACCGGGCTGTCGTAACGCAGCAGCTCCCGTAGCGCCCGGGGCATGAGTCCAGGATCGACGCGCAGCAGCGCCGCCTGATCGGGATGGCGGAGCAGCGCATGCAGGCCGTTGCCGAACAGGTTGCGCGTCGTTTCGTGTCCGGCGGCGAAGAACATCGAGCACTGCGCCAGCAACTCCTCGTCCGCCGCGAACTCGCCGCGCCGCTGTGCCGCGAGGAGCAGACCGGTCAGGTCCTGGAGTTCATCCTGTTCGCCCGCCCTTCGGGCAAGCAGCTCTCCAAAATAGGCCGTCATGTCGAGCAGCGCGTCCTGCGCGCGGAGCGCGGTCTCGAACCCCGCGGACAGGCTCCCCATGAACGCCACGATGTCGTCCGACCAACGTATGAATCGAGGCTGCTCGCTCTCGGGTACGCCGAGCATCTCCGCGATCACGCGCGCGGGCAGCGGATGCGCAAACTCTCGGATGAAGTCGAACTCGCGCGGCGGGTTGCCTGAGTCCGGGTTCATGTCGGGCGACAGAAGGGGCAGCAGCAGCTCGTCGACCAAGCGCTCGATTCTCGGCCGCAGGGCCTCGAGCACAGCCGGCTTGAAGCCGTAATTCAATGCCTTGCGCAGCCGCGAGTGATGCGGTGCGTCCATGAATAGCAGCCAGCGACCGAATGCCTCGGTGAATGGCGTGAGCTGCCGCTGTCGAGCCCCGTCGAACTGCTGCGCGAACGCATCGGCCCGTGCTGCCGAGAGCCGCGGGTCCTGCAGGGCGGTGACGATGTCCGCGTAGCGCGTCAGCAGCCACGCGCCGCCGAGCACGTCGTCGCTCCACACGACCGGCCCCGCGTCGCGGAGCACTTCATACATCGGGTAAGGATCGCGGGCCACACCGCGGGCAAAGGTTTCCGAAGGTTCTGCTGTGGCATGAGCGCGCATGGCGCGAAATACTCTTGGAACTGCTGTCAGGGACGGTGCGGAAGTATCGGCGAGTAATGTCGTGCGCGGCAGCGCGATCAGTCAGCTGACACCACTGACTTTGGTAAGTGGTGCAGTGTGCTTCAGCAGGCCGTGGCGAGTTCAAGATAGCGGCAGAACGCGTTCGCCATTTGCATCTGGTGCGGCGTTCGGCAGACGGGCTCGAAGAGCGCGGGTGAGGCGACCAGTATGCAGATGCACCTTGCCCGGGATGTCGCGACGTTCAGGCGATTCAGGCTGTACAGGAATTCCATTCCTCGCGGCGCGTCGGAATGCGAGGACGTTGCCAGCGAATAGATCACGACAGGCGCCTCCTGCCCCTGGAACTTGTCGACCGTGCCGATGCGCGCGCCCGCCAGGCGCTCCTGCAGTTCGAATACCTGGGCGTTGTACGGCGCGATGATCAGTATGTCCTCAAGCGTGATGCGCTGTTCCTGACCGTGACGATCGACCCAGGTGCTGCGTGCGTCCAGGATCTCGTTGACCAGATCGCGGATCCGATCTGCCTCTTCGGGCGAAGAACTCTGGTTCCCCTGGTGCGCAACGGGCAGGTACCGAAGACCGGTGCCGGCGCAGCGGCTCGTGGATTTCAAGGATTGACGTTCGAGCCCGGCATGCGACCGCAGGCGTCCCTCGTAGAAGAGCTCGGACGTGAACGCGCAGATGTCGGGATGCAGACGCCAGGTCTCCTCGAGGAACAGGCCCTCGGTATCGTCGATGGTCGCCTTGCCCGCGAGGATGTGATCCAGCGCCGAGACGCCCGTTCCATCGGGATGGCTGCCCTGCATCGGCTGCTCGAGCTGCTGCGGATCACCGAGCAGCACGAGCGTCGTGCAGGCTTGCGACACGGCCAGCACGTTCGCAAGCGACATCTGCGCCGCTTCGTCGACGAACAGGACGTCGACTGCCTCGAAGGCGTCCTCGCGCGACCACAGCCACGCGGTTCCCGCGGCGAGCTGACAGGACGTTCCGACGGCTGCGAATACTTCCTCGTTCTTCGTGGCGAACCGGATGCGATGAGCATCGTCCTGCGGGTCTGTCACCTTCTGAATGCACCGAACGTCGATGCGCCGCTCGTCGGCTGCCTCGACCACGGCGTCGAGCAGGTTGCGGATGACCTTGTGGCTGTTGGCGGTGATCCCGACACGCCTGCCGGCCTGCACGAGTGCGCAGATCATCCGCGCGGCGGTGTAGGTCTTTCCGGCGCCGGGCGGTCCCTGGATCGCCAGCACGCCGCCCGCGAGCCGCGGCGCGATCCGGACCGCCGAGGCGACCGCGCTCTCGCCGGGACGATGGAGAGGTTCGTCGCCGCCGAGCCGCGGCGGTCGCCGTAGCAGCACGTCCCGGGCGGCCTGGAAGCGGCCGGCGCCTGTCATCCCGTTGGCGGCCACGTACTCGCCGATCCGGAAGACCGCGTCCGACATGACGTCCGTTCCGACCAGGTCGTGTGCGAACACGGCATCCGGATGCACCGATGCGGTGTCTCGACGCTTCTTGATGTCGACCGTTCGATCCTCGAGCGAGATGGCCGTCACCTCGCCGAGCTTCGCGCCGCCGGCGGCGCGAAGTGACTCGCCGCCGCGGAGTTCGACTTCCTGTGGCGGGAAGCGATACCGGTGCACCGGTGCTTTGGCCGTCCCGCCGGCCACACCCGCGAAGATCAATCCGGAGAGGGCGCAGCGTTCGTCGAGCAGATCCTCCGTCGGCAACGCCGCGAGTCGGAAGTATTCCCACCACGCCGACTTGAGCTCCCGCCGATGCCAGTCGAGCGTGTTCGCCAGGATCCACCGGGCCTGTTGTTCGGGGTTGCGGTCCGCGAGGTTCGCCGGCACCTCCGTGATGAGGCGTGCTGCGAGCTCGGCGACCCTCTGCTGCCGCTCGCTGATTTCCTCGGCGGGTTCCGGCGACCCGAGATCAGGCCTCGGCAGACTTGCACCATCCGCAATCAGGCGGGCCCGAAGGCCTTCGAGCCAGTCGCGCAGCCTGAGCGCCGATATGCAGTCGTCACGGTTATAGCCGGCGATGATGCGCTTCACGTCGTCGGTGATGCCGGCGAGGTCATCGAGCTCCAGGCAACCCTGGATAGCGGCGAGTGCTCGCCGCGCATCCGGCAGCGCCACGGGCCGCCGGTAGTCGTAGAAGGCCTCGAGGTTCTTGATCGTGTAGCTCTCCACGCTGGCCCGGATGCCTTGCTTCACGATCGCGAACAGGTCGACGAAGAGCTGGCCGCGAAGCATCCGGTCGATCTCTTCCTCGCAGGTCGCATGCCGTCCCATCAGCCGCTTGAGCGCAGCTGGCTCGTAGGGGGCGTAGTGATAGACGTGCATGTCCGGGTAGCGCGCCCAGCGCGCCATCACCAGCGCAACGAAGCGCTGGAACGTGCGCTTCTCCTCATCGCGGGTGAGCGCCCAGTCCTCGACGTAGCGTGCGTCTCCTTCGGTCGTGCGTGTGACGTGTCCAAACAGGTACTCGAGCCCGCCGTCGTCCACGAACGGATCGCCTTCGAGGTCGAGGAATACGTCGCCCTCGGAAGGGGCGGGCAGCCGCGACAACCCGAGGCCGGCCGCCTGCGGCAGCGTCTCGTAGATCGGCCGGTTCGCAGCTCGAGCCTCCACCTGGATACGCGCCTGCTCCCGGGTGCGCTCGTAGGACTGTGCCGCGCCACGCGCGGGTTTCCAGGGCAAGGGCAGCGACAGGCGGGCGAGCGCCGCCGCGGTATCGACGTCGTGCCGCCTGAGCTCGTCGATCTGCACCGTGCGGATCCCGGCCACGAGGCAGAGATGATCGTCGCGCCGTCGCCTCGCATCGCAGGGCACGCGCCAGCGACAGATCTCGCAGTGCTCGTTGGGTTCCGGATACGTGCCGATCCCGGTGCGTTCCGCGAGCGAGCGCTCGAGCCGTCGCCTCGCGTAACGGTAGTAGGCCGCGAACGCGGCCGTCCGGTAACTCTCCGGCTCGAAGCCGGATCCCGGGATCACGACGTGCATTCGCTCGGGATTCAGGCCCTGCGCGACGGAGATGAGGTACGAGTAGAGGGAGAGCTGAAGGATCGTTCCGCCGCCGGTCTCGCGTGCGAGCTTCGTATCGATCGCCTCATAGCTCCAGTCGCCGAGCGCACTGGGTGTCGGGACCCGCAGCAGCAGGTCGGCGCGACCGCCCCAACCATCGTGCAGCAGCGCCGCCTGCGCAATGGCCTGCGC
>Ga0157306_10000026_pt1 | contig 27274 bp, 22 predicted proteins | sample NitcycUS163409C2_FD_108391 | JGI IMG/M metagenome (GOLD analysis project Ga0157306, IMG submission 108391) | Soil microbial communities from Arlington Agricultural Research Station in Wisconsin, USA - Nitrogen cycling UWRJ-S163-409C-2 | ecosystem: Environmental > Terrestrial > Soil >...
CTAATCAGTCTGCCGACCGGCCTTCGCCGGGACGGGCAAGCCTTCTCGCAATTTGCGGCCGGCTGTGCCGGCCGGCTGGTCCCTGGGCCAGCTTGACCCTTGACTTGTCGAGGAAGAACTAGCGCGCAGCACGCGTCGGCCGCGCGCATCCGTGCGGCAGTCTGTCCGATCTGCTGCCCTCGCGCAAAGTCGATCCGGGCACTAAGCGAGGGGCGAGGTGCTGCTATTCGGGTTGCAGCAGCCGCTCGACGACCAGCACGTCTCGCCAGGCGCCGTCGAGCTTGCCGTGGCGGCGATGCAGGCCGACTGAGTCAAAGCCACAACGCTCGACCAGGCGAATGCTTGCAACGTTGTCGGTAAAGAGCTTGCCGATCATCTTGTGAAAGCCGTTCCTTTGAGCTGCTGAGGCGAGCGCTTTGGCCAGCTCGGTGCCGACCCCCCGGCCGCGCGCCGGGGCATCCACATAGACGCTTGCCTCGCCGATGCCCGCGTAGCACTGGCGGTCGCTGTATGGGGCAAGGCCGGCCCAGCCGATCACCTCGTTACCTGCGACGCTTACCAACAGCGGGAACCGAGGATCGCCGATTCGTGTTCCGAAATCCTCAGCAGTTCGCAGCGTGGTCTCGAACGTGGAGTTCCGCTCGTCAATGGCAGCGTTGTAGATCGCGCAGATCGCTTCGCCGTCGCCGACGGTGGCGCTGCGCACCTCGATTCCTCCGTTCATGGACCGCATTCTCGACGTCCGTCAGCAGACGGGCAATGGCCGCATGGCCAAAGCGCCTTATCCAGGTTGCGCGGCCTGATCCGCACAGAGCAGGAGGCGCGAGCGCAGGAGGAATGTCATCGCCTGCACGGCGAGCGCTGCCGCCGTCGCAAGGCTGAAGGCGGCTGCGGTCGCCAGCCCAGGCAGGGCGACCGCGAGGGTGAAGCAGAAGGCGGCGAAGCCGTAGAAGCCGAAGAGGAAGTTGCGCAGCAGGACGCGGACCTGGGCGACGCCGCCGTGGGCGTGGGTGAAGACGGCGAGGACGCTGGTGATGATCGGGAAGGGCGCCAGGAGGCCGCTGAGGTGGGGGCCGAGGGCGCCGGAGACGGCGGTCAACGCGAGCACGAGCGCGAGCGCGGCGAGGGCGCGGCCGGGGAGATCCCACCAAGGCGGCGGCGCAACAGACGAGGGCGGTGAGGGCGCGGGCGGCAGCAGCCGAAGGCCGAGCGCGAAGCACGCGGTGGCCAGGGCCAGCGACAAGGCGAGCGGCGGCTGAATCGGGTTCAGGACCGCCACACCGAGCAGGAACGCAATCCAGCCGTAGAGCAAGCTCGGTGCAGGCCCGACTGCCGCCGTTACCCGGCCATAGACGACCACGAAGGCAGTCAGGGCAGCGAGCCCGAGGAGGGCGCCAGCGGCAGCGTCGGCGCCAAAGTCGCGGCCGTGGAGGAGGGTCTCGACCAGCAGGATCGGACCGGCAACGACCGGTAGCCCGCCGAGCACCCCGGCGACGGCCACCCCCCAGCGGCGACCGGCCAGGGAGACGGCGACCACGCAGAGCGGGGAGAGGAGGAACTTCGTCACCAGCAGCGTCACCGCGGCAGGCTCGCAGATCGAGAGCGTGCGGTCGCTGGCGGACCGCTTCGTCGTGTTGTGGACGTTTGTCGGATTTTGGCGCCGAAAAGCGCACTGTGCAGGTTTTTGCCGATGACAAGGATCAGGGGATTTTTCCGGTCGTCGGCCAGATCCCTGGCAGTCCTTCCCAGTTTCCGTCAATTCCCGGCAGGGATCTCCTGAGGAGCAGGCCCGAACGACTCCCTCGTTCTCGCAATTGGCAGCGAACCGGCCCCGGATTCACGGGCGCTCGATTCTGTCCGGTGACGGGAAGCTGCATGTGCGCGGCGTCACCTACGGGACGTTCGATTCCGACGATGGCTGCTCGTTTCCGGCCGCGGACGTCGTCCGCGGCGACTTCGAGGCGATGGCCGAGGCGGGCGTCAATGCGCTGCGGACCTACGTGCCGCCGCCGCTGTGGTTGCTCGACGCCGCGCACGAGATCGGGTTGCACGTGATGGTCGGGCTGGCTTGGGAGCAGCACGTCGCCTTCCTCGAGGACGCGGAGCGGCCACGGCGCATCGCTGCGCGGGTGGCCGAGCAGGTGCATGAATGCGAGGCGCACCCGGCGATCCTCTGCTTTGCGATCGGCAACGAGATCCCGAGTGAGATCGTTCGCTGGCACGGTAAGCGCGCGGTCGAGGGGTTCCTCGAACGGCTCCACTGGGAGGCGAAAGCAAGCGATCCCGGCGGCCTCTTCACCTACGTCAGCTATCCCTCGACCGAGTACCTCGAGCTGCCCTTCCTCGACCTCACCGCGTTCAACGTCTTCCTCGAGGACGAGGCGACGTTCGAGAGCTATCTCGCCCGCCTGCAGAACCTCTCCGCAGACCGTCCGCTGCTGGTCACCGAGGTGGGCCTCGACAGCCGGCGCAATGGCGCCGCACGCCAGGCGCGTGCCGTGAGCTGGCAGGTGCGTCACGCCTTCGGGACGGGGGCAGCCGGCGTCTTCGTCTTCTCCTGGACCGACGAGTGGCACCGCGGCGGGCAGGAGATAGCCGACTGGGACTTCGGCATGGTCGATCGCCAGCGGCGGCCGAAGCCCGCGCTGCGGGCGATGCGCGACGCCTACGCCGAGGTGCCGTTTCGGCCGCAGGGGCCGTGGCCGAAGGTCTCGGTCGTCGTCTGCACCCACAACGGGGAGAAGACGCTGCCCGAGTGCCTGGAGCGGCTCTGCGACCTCCGCTATCCCGACTTCGAGGTGATCGTCGTCTGCGACGGCTCGCGCGATCGCTCGGCGCAGATCGCCCGCGATCGAGGCGCCTTGGTGATCGAGACCGAGCACCGCGGCCTCAGCCACGCGCGCAACGCCGGAATCGAGCGGGCATGCGGCGAGATCGTCGCCTTCCTCGACGACGACGCCTACCCCGACGCCGACTGGCTCCACTACGTCGCCGCCGCGCTGCGCTCGAACGGGCACGCTGGCGTCGGCGGGCCGAACATCCCGCCCAGGGACGACGGCCCGGTTGCCGCCTGCGTCGCGGCTGCGCCCGGCGGCCCGATCCACGTCTTGATCTCCGACCGAGAGGCCGAGCACGTCCCCGGCTGCAACATGGCCTTCCGCAAGTCGGCGCTGGAAGAGGTCGGCGGCTTCGACGAGCGGTTCCACGCGGCCGGCGACGACGTCGACGTCTGCTGGCGGCTGCAGCGAGCCGGCATGACGCTCGGCTTCAGCGCCGGGGCCGTGGTGATGCACCGTCGTCGCGACTCGGTATGGCGTTACCTCAAGCAGCAGTACGGCTATGGCGAGGCTGAGGCGCTGCTCGAGCGCAAGTGGCCCGACCGCTACAACCGGACCGGCTCCTCGCGCTGGGCGGGGCGGATCTACGAGGCGCCGGCAACCTCGACGCCGTTGCGGAGCCCGACGATCCGCTACGGGACCTGGGGCAGCGGCCTCTTCCAGTCGATCTACGACTCCTCGGACCGCTTGCCGGGGTTGCTCGCTGCGCCCGAGGGCCTCTTGCTCCTCGCCCCGCTGACGATGCTGACGACGCTCGGGCTGGTCTGGTCACCCCTGTTCCTCGCCGCCCCGGCCCTGCTGGCCGTGCTCGCCTGGATCGTCGCCCGTGCGCTGGCCGGGGGTTGGCGGGCCCACCCGCCGATGCCCGGCCGCAGCGCTCGCGAGACCTTCAGGCGTCGCGCGCTGACCGCCTTCCTCTTCCTCTCGCAGCCATTCGCACGGCTCGCCGGGCGCCTCCGCAACGGGCTCTCCCCCTGGCGGCGGCGCCTGCGGCCGCAGCTCACCTGGCCCCGGCCGCGAACGGTCGAGATCTGGAGCGAATCCTGGTGCGAGCCAGGGGCTCGGATCCAGCGCTTCCAGGAGGCCCTCGCCGCGAGCGGTGGCTTCGTTCGCAGCGGCGGGCCGTTCGATCGCTGGGACCTCGTCCTGCGCATAGGTCCCCTCGGCGGGGTGAAGCTTCGCACCGTCGTCGAGGAGCACGGAGCCGGCCGGCAGCTGACGCGGGTGCGGGTCTGGCCCCGGGCCTCGGCCCGCGGGGCGACCGCCGCCCTCGCCTTGGCCCTGCTTGCGGCGCTCGGCTGGCTCGAGGGCGAGACCGCCCTGGCCGTCCTGGCGGCACTCCTCGCAGCCATCCTCGTCGCCCTCGGGGTCGAGGGGACTGGGACCGCCCTGCGGCTAGCGCTGACGGGGCTGGAGCGCCTCGCCGAGGAGGAGCGACAGGCCGAGATCGAGTCGCAATGGGCGACGCTGGATCGCGCGTTGCCGAGCGCGGTGGAGCCGGTTCGCCGATTCCCGCACCCGCTGCGAACGCCGCTGCGCTATGAGGGGGACGTGCGCACGTGAGTCCGGGAATGGGACCGCTGCGGATGAGGAGCCGCCTCGGCGGCGATGGCGCCGGGACGGCGGGGTCGAAGCCCGGGGCCTGGGACCTGTGGAAGGTGCTGCCCCGCATCCGGCCCTATCTGGCGCCGTACCGGAGAACCCTCGTCGTCGTCGTCGTGCTCACGGTGCTCACGGCGTCCCTGGGCCTGCTCGAGCCCTGGCCTCTCGCCGTCATCCTCAACCAGGTTCTCAACGACACCGAGTCGACCGGCATCGTCCGCACCCTCTTCGGCTCGGACCCGACCGTCTGGGTGGTCCTCGTGGCGATGGTCAGCGCCCGCTTCCTGGTGATCGTCCTCGGCAACGCGTTCACGGTGCTCAACCACTACCTCGGCTCCCGCATGGAGCAGAACATGGTGCTGGACCTGCGCAGCGACCTCTTCGAGCACGCCCAGCGCCTCTCCTTCACCTTCCACGACCAGCGCCAGACCGGCGCGCTGATGAGCCAGATCAACCTGCAGGCGGCGTCGGTGGGGACGATCGTGATGGTCCTGCCGCCGATCGCCGAGGCGCTGCTGACGCTGATCGGAATGCTCGTCATCGCCCTCTTCATCGACTGGCAGATCGCCCTGCTCGCCCTCATCGTCCTGCCCTTCCTCTTCTGGTCCTTCAACATCTACGGTCGTCGCATCGTCCCCCGTCTGCAGCGGGTGCAGAAACTGGAGTGGGACTCGCTCTCGATCGTCAACGAGGCAATGGCGATGCTGCGGGTGATCGTCTCCTTCGGCCGCGAGGACTACGAGCAGACGCGCTTCCGCGCCCAGGGGCAGACGGCGGTCGACGAGCGGGTCAAGCTGACCGTCAGCCAGAGCCTGTACACGCTCGGGGTGCAGACCGCCTCGGCGGCCGGCATCTCGCTGGTGATGGGGCTCGGCGCCTGGCACGTGATCCAGGGCAAGATCTCGATCGGCGAGCTGGTCGTGCTGCTCGCCTACATCACCTCCGTCTACCAGCCGCTCGAGCAGATCAGCACCACGATCGGCACGATCCACGAGCAGCTGGTCCAGTTCGAGTCCTCCTTGCGCCTGCTCGACACGAAGCCGAAAGTCGTCGAGCGCGAGGGCGCGATCCCGCTCGAGGGAGTGAAGGGCGGGATCAGGGCCGAGAGCCTGAGCTTCTCCTATCCGGGTCGCAAGCACACGCTGACCGACATCTCCTTCGACGTCGAGCCCGGGGAACGGGTCGCCGTGGTCGGCCACACCGGGGCCGGCAAGAGCACGCTGATGAGCCTGCTGATCCGCTTCTACGATCCGCAATCGGGGCGCATCGCGATCGACGGCGTCGACATTCGCGACCTGACCCTGAGCTCGCTGCGCGAGGAGATCAGCGTCGTGCTCCAGGAGCCGCTGCTCTTCTCCGGCACGATCGCCGACAACATCCGCTACGGCAAGCTGGACGGCTCCGACGATGAGGTGGTGGCGGCAGCCCGCGCCGCCAACGCGCACGACTTCATCAGTGCCCTTCCGGACGGCTATGAGACTGCGCTCGGCGAGCGCGGCTCGAAGATCTCCGGCGGCGAGCGCCAGCGGATCTGCGTCGCCCGTGCCTTCCTCAAGGACGCGCCGATCCTGATCCTCGACGAGCCGACCTCCTCGATCGACTCCAAGACGGAGGCGGTTGTGCTCGACGCGCTCGACCTCCTGATGGAGGGCCGGACCTCGTTCATCATCGCCCACCGCCTCTCGACGGTCCGCCACGTCGATCAGATCCTGGTGATGAGCGGAGGGCGCGTCGTCGAGCGCGGCTGCCACGAGGACCTGCTCGAGACCGGCACGGTCTATCGCCAGCTTCACGAGGCCCAGACGCGCGAACGCAAGCGGGGCGGCGCCCGCCGGCCGCTCGCGGTCGCGGCGGGAAACGGCGACCGCGGGAACGGCGACGCTCGGCCGCGGGATGGCGAGACTCTGACCTGGACGCAGATCTCCGGGGGAAGTCGATGAGCCGCCCGAAGATCGTCCTGCTGGGGATGATGACCAAGATGCCCGTGGCGGGCGTCGTCTGGCAGAACATGCACTACATGCTCGGCCTCGAGCGGCTCGGCTGCGAGGTCCACTACGTCGAGACGCACGCCCGCACGCCCTCGATGCTGATGTCGGACGCCGGCGACGACAGCTCGGCGCTCGCTGCCGAGTTCATCGACGCGACGATGCGCCGCTTCGGCTTCGCCGATCGCTGGGCCTTCCGCGCCCTGCACGACGACGGTCGCTGCTTCGGCATGAGCGAGCCCCGGCTCGAGCGGCTCTACGGCGAAGCCGAGCTGCTGATCAACCTGCACGGCGGGACGCGGCCGCTGCCCGAGCTCGCGGCGAGCGGCCGCCTCGTCTACCTCGAGACCGACCCCGTCCAGCTCCAGCTCGAGCTTCGCCACGCCGTCCAGGACACGATCGACTTTCTCGAGCCGCACTGCGCCTTCTTCACCTTCGCCGAGAACTGGGGCCAGGCCGACTGCGGGCTTCCCCGCCAGGACCGCTTCCGCTTCCTGCCGACCCGTCAGCCGGTGATGATGGATCTCTGGCCGGACCGTTCCGCGCAGAGGGCGGAGGTCTTCACGACCGTCGGCAATTGGCGCCAGGAGTGGCGTGACGTCACCTTCCAGGGCGAGCGCTACACGTGGAGCAAGCATCATGAGTTCGCCAAGTGCCTCGACCTTCCGGCGCGGACCGAGCGCCGGTTCGAGCTGGCGCTCAGCAGCTGCCTGCCATCCGAGCGCGAGCTGCTCGCCGAGCGCGGGTGGCGGGTGCGGGACGGGCTCGAGGTCTCGCGCGGCATCGACGAGTACCGCGACTACATCGGCTCTTCGCGGGGGGAGTTCACCGTCGCCAAGGACCAGAACGTGCGCCTGCGGACCGGCTGGTTCAGCGACCGCAGCGCCACCTACCTCGCCTCGGGGCGGCCGGTGATCACCCAGGACACCGGCTTCGGGGTCGCGCTGCCGGTCGGCGAGGGCCTCTTCGCCTTCGATTCCGTCGAAGCGGCGGCCGACGCCGTGGCGGCGATCGACGCCGACTACGCGCGCCATGCGCGAGCGGCTCGCGACCTCGCCACCGAGCACTTCGGCCACGAGGCGGTGCTGCGGCCGCTGCTCGATCAGATGGGCATCGCGACGGCCACGCCGGGCCGCCGCCGCGTCGCCGCAACCGCATTCCCGACCGAGATGGAGCTGGAGCCGGTGTCGCGCCGGCCGACCAGGCTTGCGCGGGGGACGGTCGAGGCGGCGCGCGCCGGGCTGGTCGAGCCCCATCCGCAACCGCCGGAGCTGGCCTCCGACAGCGCCAGCATCGTCCTCGTCACCCGCGACGGGCTCGTCTTCACTCGCCTCTGCATCGAGAGCGTGCTCGCCTCGACCGAAGGCGATTTCGAGCTGATCGTCGTCGACAACGGCTCCGAGGACGGAACCACGAGCTACCTGACCGCGCTGGCGCGACGCGACGCGCGGGTCAAGGTCATCCTCAACGGGCGCAACCTCGGCTTCGCCGCCGCCTGCAACCAGGGCCTTGCGCTGGCCCGGGCCGAGCACCTCGTGCTGCTCAACAACGACACGATGGTGCCGCCCGGCTGGCTCGGGGGGCTGCTGCGCCACCTGGCCAACCCCGGCGTCGGCCTGGTCGGCCCGGTGACCAACCGGATCGGCAACGAGGCGGAGATCGAGACCCACTACCGAACCTGGGGGGAGTTCGTGCAGCTCGCCCGGCGCCGAGCCCGGGAGCACCGCGGCGAGTGGCTGGAGGTGCGCACAGCGGCGATGTTCTGCTTGGCGATGCGCCGCCAGACCCACCTCCGCCTCGGGCCGCTCGACGAGCGCTACGAGGTCGGCCTGCTCGAGGACGACGACTACTCCGAGCGGGCGCGGGAGGCGGGATACCAGCTGCGCTGCGTCGAGGACGTCATCGTTCACCACTTCGGCGAGGCCTCCTTCGGCCGGCTCGTCGCCGATGGCGAGTACGCCCGCATCCTGCGCGAGAACCAGCGACGCTACGCAGAGAAGTGGGGGCGCTCGTGGCAGCCCTACGACCGCCGGCCCAACCCCCGCTACGAGCGCGAGGCCGAGCAGCTGCGGGAGGCGGTCAAGACGGCGGTGCCGCCCGACGCCACCGTGCTCGTGGTCAGCCGCGGCGACGAGGCGTTGCTTCAGCTCAACGGTCGCCGCGCTGTCCACTTCCCGCAGGCCGCCGGCGGTGGCTGGGCGGGCCACTATCCGGCCGACAGCGCTGAGGCGATCGGTCACCTCGAGGCGCTGCGCGACGGCGGGGCGGAGTACCTGGTGGTGCCGCCGACCTATCGCTGGTGGCTGAGCTACTACGAGGGCTTCCGCGAGCACCTCGATTCCCGCTACCAGGCGGTCGGTCTCGACGAGCCGGCGCTTGCCATCTACCGGCTGAAGGAGGCAGTGGCATGAGCGGCTCGATCTCGATCGTCATCCCGGTCCACGGTCGCGCCCAGCTGACCCGCGCCTGCCTGGATGCCCTGCTCTGCGAATCGGCGACCGGCCGGGAGCTGATCGTCGTCGACGACGCCTCCACCGACGCCACGCCCGAGCTGCTGGCCTCCTACGGCGACTCGATCCGGGCGCTGAGGATGGACCAGAACGTCGGCTACGCTCAGGCCTGCAACGCCGGGGCGGCCGCGGCGCGAGGCGAGGCGCTGCTCTTTCTCAACAACGACACCGAGCCGCAGCCGGGTTGGCTTGCAACGCTGCGCGCCTACGCGGAGCGCCACCCGGCCGCCGCTGCGGTCGGAGCGAAGCTCCTCTACCCGACCGGGGACGTGCAGCACGCTGGCGTCGTCATCGGCCAGGACGGATACCCGCACAACCTCTACGCGGGGCTGCCCGCCGAGCACCCCGCTGTCAACCGCTCGCGGCGGCTGCAGGCGGTGACGGGAGCCTGCATGCTCGTCGACCGGGCGGCGTTCGAGCTGGCCGGCGGCTTCGACGTCGGCTTCCTCAACTCGCTCGAGGACGTCGACCTCTGCCTTCGTCTCGGCGAGGCCGGCGGCGAGGTCCACTACTGCCACGAGGCCGTGGTCACCCATATGGAGTCGGTGTCGCGTGGCCGGCTGGGGCGGTTCGAGCGCAGCGTCGAGCTCTACCGCGAGCGCTGGCGCGATCGGGTCCGGCGCGACGACCTCACGATCTATGCGGAAGACGGCCTGCTGGAGCTCGAGTATGCGGACTCCTACCCGTTGCGACTCTCGATCTCCCCCCGCCTGGCGACGGTCGACAGCGGTCGCGAGCCCGAGGTCGAGCGCCTGCTCGAGACCTACGCGCGGCAGGTCTCCGATCTGCTCGCCGAGGTGGTGCGGCTGACGGCCGCCGCCGACCGCCGCCGCGGCGAGCGCTTCCTGCCAGCGGTGCCGGAGCGATCGCAGCCGGGGAGCTCGGACTCCGGGCGGCGCGAGTTCCTGCGGGAGGCGAACCGCCTCGAGGCGGAGGTGCGGGGGCTGCAGGAGCGCCTGGCGCGGGAAGAGGCGGAATCCGGGGAGGCCAACGGCGAGGACTCCTTTGCCGCCAACCCTCGCCTCGGGTACCGGCGTCTGGTCGAGCGGATTCGGGCCTCAGTTGACGAGGCCGTTCCGGCCGGCGCCTCCGTCCTCGTCGTCAGCCGCGGCGACCGCGACCTTGTCCGGCTCGACAACGGCCGCGCCGGCGGCCACTTCCCGCAGGACGCCGACGGTGGCTATCTCGGGCACCATCCGCGCGACAGCGAGGAGGCGGTCGCCCACCTGGAGGCGCTGCGCCGCGGCGGCGCCCAGTATCTGGTGCTGCCGGCGACCTCGTACTGGTGGCTCGAGCACTACGCCGATTTCGCCGAGCACCTGCGCAGCAACTATCCGGCGGGTGAGCTCGACGGCTGTACGGTCTTCCGCCTCGGCGAGCCTCTCGGCGCCTCCCACGGGGTGCCGGCATGACGGCCGCTGGGAACGGCTGCCTCGGCGCCGACGAATACGCCGAGCTGGTTGCAGCGGTGCGGGAGGCGGTCGCCGCCGCCCTGCCCGGGGGCGCCTCGGTGCTCGTGGTCAGCAAGGGCGACGAGGCGCTGCTCGACCTTCCGGGCGTGAGCGCCGCCCATTTCCCACAGGCCGGCGACGGCGGCTACGCCGGCCATCACCCGGCCGACGGCGTTGAGGCAACGAGGGAGCTGGAGGCGCTGCGCCGGGCCGGTGCCGAGTACCTGGTGATTCCGGCGACGGCGCGCTGGTGGCTCGACTTCTACGAGGAGCTTGCCCAGCACCTAGTCGATCGGGCGGAGCTGGCTGCCGACATAGCCGGAGTCTGCATGGTCTATGCGCTCGGACCCCGGCAGGAGGTCGTGTCGAGGGCCCCGATCGCCGCCAAGCCGCAGGCCGGTCCCGATCAGATCCGCGATTACCTCGAACGCCTCTTCCCAGCCGAGTGCGAGCTGGTGGTGCTCGAGGCCGAGGGCGGCCTCGCCGCCGCCCTGGCGCCTCTGCACGCCTCCGCCCTTCCGCTGGCAGAGGAGCCCGAGTCCCGCGGCGACCTGCTCGAAGACCTCGGCCTGGGCGCCGCAGTCGAGGCGCGATACCTGGTCGTGCCGCGCTCCTGCGATCACTGGCTGCGGAGCCACGCCTGGCTGGAGGAGCAGCTCGATCGCGAGCTTCGCAAGGTCGCAGACCAGCGGCACCTGTGCCGTGTCTTCGAGATCACCCGACAGATGGAGGCCGCATGAATCCCGTTGCCGAACCGGCCGAGAGGCCGCGCACCCCCGCCAGCGGCGACTCGCTGCGGATCCTCTACGTCTCCCATAACCATCCGACCCTGCACCCCGGTGGCGCCGAGGCCTACGCCCTGGAGCTGTACGAGGAGATGCAGGAGCGACCCGGGGTGGAGCCGCTGCTGCTGGCGCGGATCGGCTCCAACGTCGCCCACCGGCGGACCGCCCATCCCGGCACCCCGTTCAGCGCCGTCAACGGGGACCCGAACCAGTACTTCGTCTTCACCGAGACGCAGGATTTCGACTTCTTCACCCTCACCTCGCGCGACAAGTCGCTCTACTCACGCCACCTGACCGACTTCCTGCTCGCCCACCGCCCCGACGTCGTCCACGTCCAGCACACGCACTTCATCGGGCTCGACCTGCTGGGACAGATCCGCCGGGTGCTTCCCGAAACGGCGATCGTCTACACACTGCACGAGTTCCTGCCGATCTGCCACCGCGACGGCCAGATGGTGCGCAGCTTCGACTCTGCCCTCTGCGACGAAGCATCGCCGCGGCGATGCCACGAATGCTTTCCCGAGATCAGCGAGCAATCGTTCTTCCTGCGCCAGCGTTTCGTCAAGGCGCAGTTCGAGAACGTCGACCGGTTCATCGCGCCGAGCCGGCAGCTGATGGACAAGTACGTCCATTGGGGGATCGAGCCGGAGCGGATCGAAGTCGAGGAGTACGGCAGGCGTCCGCCGGCGATCCGCGCTCGCGATCCGAGAGACGCGAAGTCGCCGACCAACATCGGCTTCTTCGGCCAGCTCAGCCAGTTCAAGGGCGCAAAGGTGATGCTCGAGGCGATGGCGCTGCTCGACGAGGAGGTCGACGCCCATCTCTGGCTGCACGGCGCGAACCTCGAGCTGCAGAGCGAGGAGTTTCGCGAGGAGTTCGCGGCGATGCACGACGCGATCCGCAGTCGGGTGACCTTCCGCGGCCCCTACGATCACGCTCAGCTGCCCAGCCTGATGTCCGACCTGCACTGGGTCCTCGTCCCGTCGGTGTGGTGGGAGAACTCGCCGCTGGTGATCCAGGAGGCCTTCTTCCACCGACGGCCGGTGATCTGCAGCGACGTCGGCGGCATGGCGGAGAAAGTCCGCGACGGCATCGACGGCATCCACTTCAGGGTCGGCGACTCCCGCAGCCTGGCCCAGACGATCGAGACAGCGGTGGATGGCCCGCGGCTTTGGCGCTCGTTGCGCGACAACATCGTCGAGCCCCACTCGATGGAAGTCCACGGCGATCGGTTGCTGCAGACCTACCAGCGCTTGATCGAGCGGCGGGCGGGGGTGCTCGCAAATGCCTGAGGGGACGCTGGAAAGAGGCACCGCGGTCGAGCTCACCGACGCCACGATGCCGCGCGCTGCGAAGCTCAGCTCGGAGCTGGCGATCCTGGTCACCGAGCGTGAGCCCTCGGCACTGGGCCTGGCAGAGTCGTCGATCGAGGTCGACGTCGTCGACGTTGGCGAGATCGAGGGCGTCGAGCTCACGGATCTGAAGAGCCTGCTCCGCGAGAAGCTGGCGCCGCTCGACCGGGAGACCCGGGAGGCGATCCTCGCCAAGCTTGCCGACCTCGCCTCGCTCCAGGGAAGGGCCTCCTTCGAGCTGAGCGCCTCGCTCTACGGAATCCGCGAGGTGCTGCGCGAGCGGCTGCCTCGCTGCGTGGTCAGCGAGGAGCATCCCGCCGGCCTGGCGGTGGAACGCATCCTCGCCGTCGACGACACCTCCTTCTGGGTGAACGGCTGGGCGCACGACGAGGACGGCCGCTGCGAGGTGGTGCTCGTCTCCCCGGAGGGCGGGCGGGTCGACATCACCCCGGTCGCCTTCCGCGCTCCACGTCCCGACGTCGTCCAGTTCTACGCCGGCCGCGGCGCGGACCGCACCGCAGACCATGGCTTCACCGCCTATTTCCAGGTGCCCGCCCCCAGCGCCCTCGCGGCCGGCTGGGTCGCCGAGCTGCATACCGGCGATGGGCTCCAGGTCGAGGTGCAGTGCCCGGCCGTCATGCACGACGCGAACGCGGTCCGCTCGGCGATCCTCGGCGAGCTCGGCAGCCGCGGGCGGATCGGCGGCCCCCTGGCCGAGGACCACGGGCGTCATGCCCTGACCAGGCTGCAAGAGAGGATCGTCGCCGAGTCGAAGGTCGAGTCGGTCGACATCTACGGCGTGCCGCCGCGCAAGGCCGCCGTCTCGGTTGTCGTGCCGCTCTACAAACGGCTCGATTTCCTCGAGCACCAGCTGCTCCACTTCTCCCGCGACCCCGAGCTCTCCGGCGCCGACGTCGTCTACGTGCTCGACTCGACCGAGCAGACCGAGGAGCTGCAACGCCTGGCGCGGGAGCTCTTCGCCCTGCACCGAGTCCCCTTCCGCGTGGTCAACCTCACGGCCGGCGCTGGCTACGCCGCCGCCAACGGCCATGGGATCGCACTCGCCCGGGCGAAGCGGCTGCTCCTGCTCAACTCCGACGTGATCCCGGACCGGCCGGGATGGCTGGGCGAGATGATCGAGTTCCACGATCGGGTCGATGGGATCGGCGCGCTCGCCCCGAAGCTGCTCTACGAGGACGACTCGCTGCAGCACGCCGGCCTCTACTTCCACCGGCCCGCTGCCTCGGAGGTCTGGGAGAACGCGCACTGCTTCAAGGGGATGCACCGCAGCTTCGGGCCAGCCAATGTCGCTCGGGCCGTCCCCGCGGTAACGGGAGCCTGCATGCTGATCGAGCGCAAGGACTACGAGGAGGTGGGCGGGCTTCCGCTGCACTACGTCCAGGGCGACTACGAGGACTCCGAGCTCTGCCTGCGGCTGGCGGCCGCCGGCGGCAGCAACTGGTACCTACCGACGGTCGAGCTCTACCACCTGGAGGGACAGTCGTACCTGCCCGGCGTCCGCCGCGTCCCCAGCGAGTACAACATGTGGCTCCATACCGCCCTCCTCGGGGAGCGGATCGAGCAGACGATGGCGGAATTCGATCCGAACGCGACCGTCGCCGGCGCCGGCGACTGAGGAGGCAGCCATGGACCTCGTCAAGATCCAAGACGTCGAGCGGCACCCGCTGGCGCGGGGGCTGCTCGGAGCCTCGCTGGACAGGCCGCGGCCCGGCTCGACGTCCGACACCTACACATTCGGGCTGCGCGGATGGGCGATCGGCGCGGACGCCGAGGTCGAGGCCGTCCAGATCCTCGACGGCGAGCGCCTCGTCGCCGAGGTCTCGGCCGACCGGCCGAGACCCGACGTGGCCGCGTCCTTTGCCTCCAGCGAGGGGGCAGAGCAAAGCGGCTTCGACCTGCTGATCAAGGCGATCGAGCTGGAACCCGAGTTCGAGCTCACCGTCCTCGCCCGCCTGCGCGGCGACCAGCGCGAACCAATTGCGACGATTCGCGGCAGCCGCAGGCGGCTCTCCGTCCCCCGTGCTCCCGGGCTCAACCCGGTGATGCTGACGACGATCGGGCGCAGCGGTTCGAAGTGGCTCGCCTGGCTGCTCAGCTGCCACCCAGCGGTGACGGCCTTCGAGCCGCTGGTCTTCGAGCCTCGCGTCGCCACCTACTGGACGACGGTATTCCGCGAGCTCAGCGCCCCCAAGAGCTTCCTGCGCCAGATCCACGCCGAGCGCTGGGACGAGCCCCGCTGGTGGCTGGGCGACGGCGCCGGCCCAATGCCGGCGCCGGTGGAGGGCGGCATGGCTGAGTGGCTTGGAAGCGGCTCGGTCGAGTCGCTGGCGGCGCTCTGCCAGGAGCGCATCGAGGCCTTCTATCTCGAGGTCGCCGAGCGCAGCAGCAAGGTGGGGGTGCGCTACTTCATCGAGAAGTTCTTGCTCGATCCGGTCCTGCTCGACCTGACCACCGAGATCTTTCCCGGCTCTCGGGAGGTGATCCTCGTGCGCGACTTCCGCGATCGCCTCAGCTCGGTCTTCGCATGGAACGAGAAGCGCGGCGATCACGGCTTCGGCCACGAGGCCGAGATGAGCAAGGTGGAGTACCTGACCGAGCGGGTCCGGATCGACGCGGAGCAGCTGCTCGATCGGCGCCGTCGCGCTGGCGAGGCGGCGCACCTGGTCCGCTACGAGGATCTGATCCTGGAGCCCGAGGCGACGCTCGCGGCGCTCTTCGAGTACCTCGGCATCGACTCCGACGAGGCCAGCGTCACCTCACTGCTGGAGCGTGCGACTCATCCGAGCGAGCTGCTCGACCAGCACCGCACCGTCAGCGATCCCGCGCAGACGATCGGGCGCTGGCGCCGCGACCTTCCGCCCGGCCTCGCCCGCCAGTGCAACGAGATCCTGGCGCCGGTCCTCGACGCGTTCGGATACTCGACCGAGCTCACGGCCGCCCAGGTGCAGGCCTAGGGGCGGACGCCGCCCGGAAGCAGGAGCAGATGATCGCCATCGCCGGATCGATCGCGCAGCGCCCCCACCGCCCCGGGCATGCCTGGGTATTCCTCAGCTACCTGCTCGGCTTCCGCCAGCTCGGACACGAGGTGCTCTTCGTCGACCGGGTCGACTCCGCGTCGCAGGGCCGCTGGCTGACGGAGACGATGGAGGGAAGCGGGCTGGGGGGCGCCTACGCGGCGCTGGTCGACGGCGGGGAGGAGACGGTGGGGCTGCCGCGGCGGCAGGTTGCGGCCCGCCTCGCCCGCTGCGCGCTGCTGATCAACGTCAACGGCTTTCTCACCGACGCCGAGCTGCTGGCCGCGGCGCCGCGGCGAGCCTACCTCGACATCGACCCCGGCTTCGCCCAGATCTGGGAGGCCCAAGGTCTCGCCGACACCTTCGCCGGCCACGACGACTTCATCACCGTCGGCACCAACGTCGGCGGCGCCGACAGCCGGGTGCCGACCGGTGGCCGGCGCTGGATCCCGACGCTGCCGCCGGTCCTGCTCGATCGCTGGCCGCCGGTGCCCGGCGGCAGCGCCTTCACGAGCGTCGGCAGCTGGCGGGGGCCGTTCGGCCCGCTCAGCCACGACGGCCGCGAGTACGGCCTCCGCGTTCACGAGCTGAGGCGTTTCCTCGAGCTGCCGGCGCGGGTGGGCGCGCCGTTCGAGCTCGCCCTCGACATAGACCCCGAGGATGGCCGCGACGTCGAGGCGCTGCGGGCCGCCTCCTGGCGCCTCACCGACCCCCTGGCGAAGCTCGCCTGCTTCGAGAGCTACCAGCGCTTCGTACAGGGCTCGCTGGCCGAGATCGCGATCGCAAAGGGCCTCTACGTCGGCACCAGAGGCGGCTGGTTCAGCGACCGCAGCGCCACCTACCTGGCCAGCGGCAAGCCGGTCGTTGCCCAGGAGACAGGCTTCAGCAAGGCGCTGCCGACGGGTCGCGGGCTGTTCGCCTTCGAGGATCTCGACGGCGCCGCGGAGGCGGCGGAGGAGGTGCGCGCAAACCCACGCGAGCACGCCGCCGCCGCCAGGGCGATCGCCGAGGAGCATCTCGACTCGCGCAAGGTCCTGACCGGCCTGCTGGAGAGGCTGGGCGTGGAGTGAGCGTGAAGCAGGCAACGAAGCCGGAATACCTGCCGGAGTCGAAGCTGACCCGTCTCAACTGGGGCTGCGGTGCGCACCTCGCCGGGGGCTGGATCAACTCCGACCGCAAGCAGGAGCCCGGCGTCGATCTCGTCGCCGACATCCGTCGCGGCCTGCCGCTCGACTCGGATTCCGTCGACTGCGTGGTCAGCGTCCACGCGCTGCCGGAGCTCGCCTACCCGGAGCTGGTCCCGGCGCTGGCCGAGCTGCTGCGCGTGCTCAAGCCGGAAGGCGCGCTGCGCCTGGTGCTGCCCGACTTCGACCGCGCCATCGACGCCTACCGCGCCGGCGACACCGGCTATTTCAAGGTGCCGGCTGACGAGGCGAGGAGCATCGGCGCGCGCTTCCTGACGCATGCGCTCTGGTTCGGCCACTCGCGCTCGCTCTTCACCCTCGACTTCGCAGAAGAGCTGCTCGCGCGGGCAGGCTTCGAGCGGATCGAGGCCTGCCCCTTCAAGCGCACCGCGAGCCCGTTCGGCCGAATCGTCGAGCTCGACAACCGCGCGGAGGAGAGCTTCTGCGTCGAGGCCCGCAAGCCCCGCCCCGAGCCCAGGCGCCCCCTGCTTCCTTACAATCGGGGCGTGGCTGGCGACGGGATAGAGGTCGTCGACGTCGCTCCCGACCCGGGTGAGCGCGTGCGAGGTCACTTCCGGGTTCGCAAGGGGGACGGGCGGAAGATCGAGATCGTCGGCTGGGTGCTGGGGCGCGAGGTCGCGGCTACCGAAGTCGAGGTCCGCGCCGAGGGCTCGGTCGCCGGCCGCGCGCCGGTGGCGGTCGAGCGTCCCGACGTGGCGGAGAGCTTCCCTGACGTGGCCGAGGCCGCCAGCGCCGGCTTCCGGTTGGAGCTGATGGCCGAGGGCAGCGGCGGCAGCCAGCTCGAGGTCTGGGCCGTGCTCGAGGACGAGAGTCGCGAGCCTCTGGGGCGGATCGCTGTCAAAGCCACTCGCCGCGGGTTGCTGGATGCCGTCCGGCGTCGCTGATCGGGGGAGCGAGGACCATTCTGGCCACGGCGCCCGGCAGGAGACGCCCTCGGTCTCGGTCGTCATACCTTGCTTCAACCAGGCTCATTACCTCGGCGAGGCGATCGAGAGCGTGCTCGGCCAAACCTTCGAGGCCACCGACCTGGTCGTCGTCGACGACGGCTCGGCCGATAACAGCTTCGAGGTTGCCGGACGCTACCCGGGGGTGACCCGGCTGCGCCAGGAGAACCGCGGGGTCGCGGCTGCCCGCAACCGCGGCCTCGCCGCCTCCGCTGGGGAGCTCGTCGTCTTCCTCGACGCCGACGACCGCCTGCTGCCCGGCGCGCTCGAGCTCGGTGTGGAGATGCTGGCGCGGCGGCCGCATATCGCCTTCGTTGCCGGCATGCCTCGCGACATCCGCGGCGACGGCACGTTGATCGAGAGCAGCCGCCAGCCGCTCGTCACCGAGGACCATTACCTGCGGTTGCTCGAGAACTGCTTCATCTGGTCGGGCTCCTCGGTCGTCCACCGGCGCTCGGCCCTCGATCGGATCGGCGGCTTCGACGAGTCGCTGGCGGCCGGGGACGACTACGACCTGTACCTGAGAATCGCCCGCGAGCTTCCGATCCACTGTCACGACGCGGTCGTTACCGAGTACCGGCGCCACGGCGCCAACACGACGCGCGATCCCGGCGTGGTCCTCAGGTCCCAGCTCCAGGTCCTCGAGCGGCAGGAGCCGCAGCTGCGCGATCGCCGCGAGCGCCAGGCGTGCGAGGAGGGGGCTCGCCGGACACGCGAGCAGTACGAGGCGGCCCTGGCGGGGGCGGGGGGGCCGGTGTGATGGGGGCCCTGGTGGAGATCACGAGCGTCGACCTCTCCGATCCGCTTCCGGGCGAGCTGCGCGACGGCTTCCTCGATGCGCCCCGGGCCGGCGCCGTTCTCGATGCGGGGACGGTGGACGTGCTCGGCTGGGCGCTCGGGGCGGAGCGCTCCGCGGTGGCCGTCGAGCTCTGCTTCGGCGAGGTGCCCTTCTGGCGCGCGCCGCTGCAGCTCGATCGACCCGACGTCGCCGAGGCGTTCCCCGAATGCGCGGATGCCGCTCGCGCCGGGTTCGCCACCAGCCTGGACCTGATCGGCAAGCAGGAGGAGCTCACGGTCGGGGTCTCGGTCGTGCTCGAGGACGACGGTCGCGCCCGGCTGGCGACGGTTCACGGTCGCCGCCGCTGGCGTCACGACCGCTCGCCCGAGCTCGCTCGGCTGGTCTCGGTCGTGATCGCGTGCGCAGGCGACGGGAGAGGGTCCGGCGCGGCGATCGAGAGCGCCCTCGCGCAGACCTATCCGCACCTCGAGGTCCTCGTCATTGGCGACGGCTCGAGCGAGGAGGCCGGGGCGATCGCCGCACGGCATCCTGGGGTGAAGTGGCTTGGCACCGGCGGTCTCGGTCCGGCTCAGGCGCGCAATCTGGGCATCCGCAGCAGCAACGGCGACTACCTGGTCTTCCTCGACTCCGATGTCGGCAGCGGGTTGCCGCCGACGGCGGTCGAGACCGGGGTGCGAGCGCTCGAGGAGCGACCGGCCTGCGCGGCGGCAAGCGACTCGACCGTGATGCCGGCCTGGGCTCTCTACAGGCGCTCGCTGTTCGAGCACCTGCGGGGCTTCGACCCCTCGCTCGGCGCCGCCGGCGAAGCCGACTTCATCCGGGCCGTGGCACGCAGGTTCGCCGTCTGCCAGCTCGACGCCGATCCTCGCCTTTCGGTTGGGGGCTGAGGTGGGGGTCGCGATCGTCGGCGGCGCACTGGCCAACAAGCCCGGCAACGGCGGCGAGGCCTGGGTGCGCCTCTCTTGGCTCCTCGGCCTGCGGCGACTCGGCTTCGATGCCTATCTGGTCGAGGAGCTTTCCCGCTCGGCCTGCGTGGATGCCGCCGGCGCCCCCGCGGACTTCGCGGATTCCTTCAACCGCGTCTTCTTCGAACAGGTGGGGCGCGACCTCCACCTCGACGGACGCCTGGCCCTGGTTGGCGAGGACGGGGAGCCCCTTGCCGGGCCGCGCGCCCTGGAGGTGCGCGAGCTGGTCGCCGAGGCCGAGGTCGTCTTCAACCTCAGCGGCCATCTCGGCGATGAGCTGCTCGCCGGCTCGCGCGGGCGCCGCGTCTACGTGGATCTCGATCCAGGGTTCACGCAGGCCTGGCACGCCGATCCGTCGGTCCCCTTCGAGCTGGCGGGCCACGACCGCTACGTGACGGTGGGCCTCAACGTCGGCAGGGCCGGCTCGCCGCTGCCCGAGACGGGCATCGAGTGGCTGGCGACGCTGCCCCCGATCGTCCTTGCCGAGTGGCCGGCGCAGCCGCGCGAGCGGCTCAAGGAGACACGCTTCACGACCGTGGCCAGCTGGCGCAGCGGTTACGGGCCGTTGCGGATCGGCGGCCGGACGATGGGCCTCAAGCACCACGAGTTCCGGCGGGCGATCGGTCTGCCGGGGTGTGTGGGAGGGGCGAGCTTCGAGCTCGCGCTCGACATCCATCCCGGCGATGTCGCGGATCTCGAGGCGCTCGAGCGCAACGGCTGGGCCGTCGTCGACCCGCGCAGCGTCTGCGGCGACCCGCGAGCGTTCCGCGAGTACGTGCGTGGCTCCGGCGCCGAGTTCTCGGTCGCGCAGGGCGTCTACGTGGAGACCTCCAGCGGCTGGTTCAGCGATCGAAGTGCCGCCTATCTGGCGAGTGGGCGCGCGGCGCTCGTTCAGGACACCGGTGTCGTGGATCTCCCTTTGGGAGAGGGGCTGCTGACCTTCTCTTCGCTGGAGGAGGCGGCTGCCGGCGCCGAGCGGATCGCCGCCGATCCGGTGGGGCACGGCGAGGCGGCCCGGGCGCTTGCCGAGACCCACCTCGACTCCGACGTCGTCCTCGGACGGCTGCTCGCCGAGATCGGGATCGGGGGCTGAGGATTGGAACCGCTGAGGATCATGGTGAGCGGAATGGTCGCGGGCGATCCCCACCAGGGTGGCGCCAGCTGGGCGGTTCTGCAGTACGTCGCCGGGCTGCATGGGATGGGACACGAGGTGATGCTGGTCGAGCCCGTGCCTGGCGAGGCGCTTGCCCCGGGCGCAGAGGTGGCGCGCTACTTTCGGTCGCTGCCGTTGCTGGATGGCAGGGCAGCCCTGTTGGCTGCCGACGGAGAGCAGACGGTCGGCCTGCCCTACTCCGAGCTGGCCGACTTTGCGGCCGACGCCGACCTGCTCCTCAACCTCTCCGGGCTGCTGCGCGACGAGCGCCTCTTGGAGCCGATCCCGGTGCGCGCCTTCGTCGACCTCGACCCCGGCTTCAATCAGGTCTGGGCGGCCGCTGGGGAGGACATGGGGCTTGACCTGCATACCCATTTCGTCACGATCGGCTCGCGGGTCGGCGCGCAGGGGTGCCCGATCCCGACCTGCGGGCGCGTCTGGATCGCTTCGCTTCCCCCGGTCGCCCTCGAGCACTGGCCGCTCGTTGACGCGACGCCGCAGCGCGATGCCTTCACCAGTGTTGGCAACTGGCGCAGCTACGGCTCGATCAACCACGGCGGCATCCACTACGGCCAACGCGCCCACTCGCTGCGCGGCCTGATCGACCTGCCGCGACGAGTCGAGGCGAAGCTCCAGCTGGCGCTCGGAATCCACCCCGGCGAGCGGGCCGATCTCGACGCTCTGCGGCGAAACGGCTGGCAGCTCCTCGACCCAGCCACACTCGCCGGCACCCCGGCCGCCTACGCCGAGTTCATCCGCGGCTCCAGGGCGGAGCTTTGCGTTGCCAAGAGCGGTTACGTCGAGTCGCGCAGCGGCTGGTTCAGCGATCGCAGCGCCTGCTACCTGGCCAGCGGCCGTCCCGTGGTCGCCCAGGACACTGGCTTCGGCGAGCGGCTGCCGATCGGCGAGGGGCTGCTGGCCTTCGACACTGCGGCGCAGGCGGCCGATGCCATCCGTGCGGTCGACGCGGACCCCGGCCGCCACGGGGCGGCAGCCCGGGCCCTGGCAGAGGAGCATCTCGACGCGCGCAAGGTGCTGACGGCGCTGCTCGAGCGGCTGGGCGGCGGCGAGACTGAGGCTGGTGCATCGCGATGACCGCCGCCACTGGCCCGGCCGACGATGCGCTCTGGGCGGCCCTGCGGCAGGTGCTGGGCACGGCCGGGGCGGGGGAGCCCGTCTCCCTCGTGCGCCGGCCATCGGAGTACGGGACCAGCTTCCCGCTCGAGGAGCTGACGGTCGGGTTGGAGGGGGGAGGGGAGATGCGGCTCGCCTTCAAGCTGCTCGCCTGGGAGGAGATGAACGCCGACGCCCGCCTCGCCAAGCCGCGCTTCCTGTACGACCCGAGCCGCGAGCCCGCCGTCTACGCCTCGGTGCTGCCAATCGCGCCCACGGGACCTCCTCGGTACGTCGGCTCGGTGGCGAGAGACGGCGGCGCGCACTGGCTCTTCGTCGAGTGGGTCGAAGGGCGTGAGCTATACCAGGTGGGCGAGCGGGCGATCTGGACGGAGGCCGCCCGCTGGCTTGGCGCTCTGCATGTGGCGCTGGCGCCAGATGTTGCCCGCCACGTGGAGGTCGCCAGGCTGCGACGCTGCGATGCGGAGGGCTGCCGGCGCTGGATCGAACGAGCCCGCGAGTTCGCCGCGCCGTCGGTCGGCGGCGCGACGGCGGCGCGCACCTTCCTCGACTGGCTCGCGGAGCGCTACGACTCCGTCGCCGAAGCGCTGCTGGAGATGCCGATGACGGTCGTCCACGGCGACTTCCACGCTGCCAACGTGCTCGTCTCCGGTGGCGATGGCGGCTCGATACGCGTCGCGCCGGTGGACTGGGAGCAGGCCGCCGCGGGACCCGGCCTGCTCGACCTGGCGGCGCTGCTCAGCGGCGATTGGAGCAGCGCCGATCGCGAGCGGCTGATGGCCGCCTACGCGTCTGTCCCGGGCATGCCGCCGTTCTCGCCGCGCCAGCTCGACCTGGCGCGCCTGCACCTCGCCGTGCAGTCGCTCGGTTGGGCGCCACCGCGTTGGGTCCCGCCCGAGGGACAGCGCCACGACTGGCTCGCCGATGCGGTTGGGCTTGCCGAAGGACTTGAACTCTGAGATGGGCGGTGAGCGCTTCCTCATCGTCAACGCCGACGACCTCGGCCTCTCGCCGGGGGTGAACGCCGGCATCGTCCGCGCGCATGAGGACGGCATAGTGACCAGCGCCAGCCTGATGGTGCGCCAGCCAGCTGCGCATGAAGCGGCCTCGATTGCCGCGGCACATCCGGGGCTGGCGATCGGCATCCACCTCGACCTCGGGCAGTGGGATTTCGAAGACGGCGAATGGGTCGCCGCCTACCTGCGCTGCGATCAGTCCGAACGGGCCGCCGTCGAGGCCGAGTGCCGGGCACAGCTCGCCGCCTTTCGCGAGATCCTCGGTCGTGACCCGACCCACGTGGATTCCCACCAGCACGTGCATGAGGTCGAGCCGGTCGCCTCCGCGGCAGCGACGATTGCGGCCGAGCTCGGCGTGCCGCTGCGCGGCCGCCAGATCCGCTACGAGGGCAGCTTCTACGGTCAGACAGGAAGGGGTGAGCCGGTTCCCGGCGCCCTCGCCCCGGCCCGGATGATCGCCCTGATCCGCTCGTTGCCGAGCGGTTGGACCGAGCTCGGCTGCCACCCCGGACTCGGAGTCGAGACGGAGTCCTCCTACGCGCACGAGCGCGAGCTCGAGCTGCGCACCCTCTGTGACCCCTCGGTCAGCGCCGCCCTCGCGGCGGAGAAGGTCTACCTACGCTCCTTCAGCGACTTCACGACCCCCAGCTCGTAACCCGAAGGTTGGCCACCAATGAGATTCCCAGGCGGACTGCTCGTGTCTGAAGGCAACCGCTTGGCGGCCACGACGTTCAGCCTTGACATTTCGCGCTCAGCTTGTGCGGCTTGCAGAGCAGGCAACCTGCGGCGGTGTTTGGGTCGTTTGCGCTGTGCTGCGCCATGGATCTAGGCTAGCGCGAGATCGACGCCGTGTACGTTGTGTGCCCTTGCGTGTACCCTTCAGGCCATGGCTGACCGAAACCGCCGAATCAACGTCACCCTCGAGCCGGACTACGCGCGGAAGCTGGCGAGCCTGGCGGAGCGAACTCATGTCCAGGAGGGAACGCTGGCTCGCTCACTCCTTTCCAGCGCTCTTGACGAAGCCGATCCCGACGCCTCACGGATAACTGAAATCCTCGACGGGATTCCCGGAGCCTGGGAGAGGGCGCAAGATTCGATCGAGCAGGCTCGGCGCGGCGACACGGTGCCGCTCTCCGAGCTGTAGTCGATGTCGACGATCGAGGTCACGCGCCTGGCGCGTGATCAGCTGCGGGAGCTGATCAAGACCCGCCAGCTTCCTGCGGACACGCGCGAACGGGTCTCGCGCACGTTGCTCACGTTGGAGGAGCTCCCGCGCGCCGGCAAGCAGCTCTCGGGTGTCTGGCGGAACTGTCGGGCGCTGATCGGTCCTTGGGGCTGGCTGATCGTTGTCTACATGTACATCGAGGCCGAGGACCGCGTCGCTGTCATCGCCTTCCACGACGCTCGGACCTCCGATGCCGCGATCGCCCGCGCCTGAACTCCGCTCGCCTTTCGTGGGGGGTACTAAGTTGAGCGCAACTGAGGTCAACTCGGAGGTCAGGGGGTTTCTTTTCTCGAGACAATCTAAACTCCCGATTCGTGGCAGCGATGGCAGCGCTTCGGTTTCGGCTCGGCGGATCAGTCTGCTGGGCGCTGATCGGCGCGACGCTCGCGCTGGCAATCGCGGTGCTCATGCCGGTGAGGGCGGATGCCTTTGGCACCTTCACCAACGGTGTGCTCACGGTTAATGGCGGCGAGGGAAAGATCGTCCCTCGCTGCGCGAGCGACGGCGAGATCACCGTCAGCGGCGCTTTCGTCGACAACGGTCCTGTCTACTGCCGCGACTTGAGACGAATCGAAGCTTCTTCGTCTGTGTCCACCCTCTACGACTTCTCGCAACTCCCCGATAGCCTCGGCGGCGGCCAGGGGCCGATCGAGATCCACGCTATCTCCACGGTGAGCGACCCGACCGAATACTCCGACGACAAGTTCATCGGCGCTCCGGGTCACGTCAACATCTTCGACGGTGGGCTCGGCTTCGACTCCATCACCGGCGGCAACCTCAACGACAGCCTGAGTGGCGGCGCGGACAGCGACAAGGTCGACGGCGGGCGCGGAGACGACTTTCTCCGCGGCGGTTCTGCGGCGGACAAGCTGCTGGGCGGACCCGGCCGCGACACGTTGAAGGGCGGCGGCGGGAGCGACAAGCTGATCGGCGGCCCCGGCAGGGACATCGAAAAGCAGTAGCCAGCCCCGCGGTCGGGACGCCGGGACGTAGGTGAGGGCCCCTCCGCAGTCGAGCCGCTTCCCGTCGTCGAGCTCCATCCGGGCGGTTCCCCTGGCGACTAGCCGCAGCCGGCCTCGACGATGCAGATCACGCCCGCGCCCGGATCGCTGCGAACGTCCGCGGCCGCCGGATGCCTATCTCCACGGTGCAGCCGGACTTCCTCGAAGCCGGCGCTGCGCAGCGCCGCCTCGGCCGTGGCTTCGTCGCCGCGATAGGCGTGGACCCTCCCGCGCACGAAGGCGCCGAGGATCACGTCGAAAGTCCGCTCCGAGAGCCCCCGGTCCGGTCTCGCAAAGCGCAGGTCCGACAGGTAGACGCCCGTGTCGAACCGCCGGAGTGCCGTGGCGAGCCGGGTCCACAGCGCGTCTACGGTGTCGTCGTCCAGGTAGGTCAGCAGACCCTCGGTGACTATCGCCAGTCTCTCGGCCGGATCCAGGGTCTCGACAAGGGCCTCGAGGCTGCCCGGCCCACCCTCTTGGAGGACATCCAAGCTGGCCACACGATGGCGATCCGTCAGCGACTCCATGCGGGCCAGCGCGTCGCGCTTTCGCTGTGCCATCCCGGGCAGGTCCGTCTCGACATAGGTAAGCCGCTCACCGAACCGCTCGGTGAACCGCCAGCCCCTGGGAGACATCCCGCAGGCGACCTCAACCACCTGGCTGACGCCGCCGCGAATTAGATCGTCAAGGATCGAGTCGATGATTCGGTGACGAGCGAGGAGCAGCCCGTCCAGCGTCGGCCCGCCGAGCGTCTTGCTTGCCGCGAGGGGCAAGGCGAGCCCGCGATGAAGCACCCGTCCCTGCCACGTCGCAAGCTGAGGATGGGAGAGGCCGTTTCGGACCCAGGTCTCCCCGGTGTAGTGAGCCGTTAGCGAAACCGCCCCCGATCCTTCGCTGCCGGTCACGGACGCCATTCTGACGAGATCATCCCTAAGGCGGCCGGTGCAGCGGCCCGGGTCGAGATCTGGCTGCGGGCGATCTACGGCGCCGTCGCGCCGGGCTGAGGCACGGGCCGGGGCTCGTCCCAGAGCCCGAAGCGACTGCGCCAGTAATCCGTGAGGAAGATGTTGTTGGGATCGCGCTCGGCACGCAGGGCGAGGAAGTCGTCCCAGCGCGGGTACTGGGCGCGGAAGAATTCGACCCAGTCGCGGTCGCCGTCGGGGTAGAGCGGCTGGAACTTTCCCCAGTGCAGGCGGAAGGGGATCCCGGCGTCTCGCAGCAGCGACCAGAGGCCGGCGAACATCGTCTCCGCGGGGTCCTCTTCGTTGTCGACGAACCAGTAAGGATCGACCCGTAGGACGCCGTCGCGCCACTCGTCCTCGCCGTCGCTGTAGGAGGCGTTGAGCCAGAACCGCTCCGGCACCGCGGCGTAGAGCTCCCAGGAGAAGGTGCCGGTCCGCCGCAGCGCCTCGCCGTCGTCCTGAGGCGCGTCGAAGTAGTCGCGCAGCAGGCGCATCGTCTCGGCGCTGCGGGACAGCGGAATCCAGGCCTCGGTGAACTCGGCCGGGACGAGCACGTCGCTGACCCCGTTGTCCATCGGCAGCCCGCGCCAGCTCCAGTCGCTGAATTCCTGCGGCTTACCGCGCTCCGCGCCCTCTTTGTCGGCGTCGAGCTCGACGAAGGCCGAGAGCAGGCGCGGGAAGAAGTCCGGCAGCTGGCGCTCGATCAGCGACGACATCGGCTCGAGCACGGTGATCGCCGCATCGACCCCGAACTCGATCGCCGCCCCCAGCGCCCTCGCCAGGACCTCGCCGACCGCTCCCAGCTCCTCCTCGCCGAGCTTGCCCAGCACCGCTTCGAGCTGGTCGAAGCTCTCCTCGAGCTTCGGCTTCGCCGCCGAGAGGTCGTTGAGGTTGCCGATGATCGTGTAGAGCACCCCGATCAGGTGCTGGGTCGTCTCCGGGTCGCCCCCGAAGCGCTTGTAGGGGACCGGCCTGAAGTTGGGGTCGGCGGGGCGGCGGCGAGCCTGCCAGGTGACGATCCGGTCGACGCCGCGCTGGGGCCACCATTCGAGGCGCGCGAACTCGGCCTCGCGCAGGAACTGGGCGAGCGACGGGCGGCCGTCCTGCCCATCGCCGAAGACGTCGACGGGGCAGGTGGCGATCGTGTCGGTCGCCTCGGTGCCTTCGACGTCGAACGCATCGACGCACTCGAAGATGACGGTGGAGACGACACCGAGCAGGCCGAGGTTCGGGCACATCGCGTGGAAGGGGTCCGGGTCGGCATCCTCGCGGGTTACCTCGTGCACCTCGCCGCGGCCGTCGATCAGGCGGAA
>Ga0157306_10000027_pt1 | contig 26978 bp, 25 predicted proteins | sample NitcycUS163409C2_FD_108391 | JGI IMG/M metagenome (GOLD analysis project Ga0157306, IMG submission 108391) | Soil microbial communities from Arlington Agricultural Research Station in Wisconsin, USA - Nitrogen cycling UWRJ-S163-409C-2 | ecosystem: Environmental > Terrestrial > Soil >...
CAGCGCAGGCGGATCCAGTGGGCGCCTTCGTTCTCGTAGGGCTGCCCGTCGGCGGCGCGCCCGCGGTCGGTCCACTCGACCGCGATCGCCGTGTTCCAGGGCCAGCCGCGCACAGCCACCTCGCGCACCTCGAACTCGATCTCCGGGATCAGCCGGTAGAGGCGTTCGAACCAGCGCTCCATGGCCTCGCCGAGTGCCGCTCGCCACCCAGGGCGTTGTCGCCGGGGAAGACGTGGTGGACGTCGTCCGCAAGGTCCTGCGTTGCCGATTGCCAGTCGCCGCGGCTCAGCGCAGCGAAGAGATCGCGTGCCTTGCGCCGGACTATCGCCTTGTAGATCATCGCTCGCTCCGCTCAGCGCGCCTCGCCGGGCACTGCCCGCTCGCCGATCCCGAACCGTTCGTGCAGTCGCCGCAGCGGCTTCGGCGCCCACCAGTTCCATTTGCCGAGCAGCTCCATCAGAGATGGCACCAGCAGGGCACGGATGATGGTGGCGTCGATCAGGACAGCGAGGGCGGTGCCGATCCCGTTCTCCTTGATGAAGATGATCTGCGAGGTGGCGAAGGCACCCATCGCGACCGCGAAAAGCAGGGCCGCTGCGGTGACGATGCGGCCCGTCCGCTCGAGGCCGATCGCCACCGACTCGGAGTCGGAGGCGCCGTTGTCGCGCGCCTCCTTGATCCGCGAGAGCAGGAAGACGGCGTAGTCGGTCGAGAGGCCGAAGGCGACGGCGAAGAGCAGGATCGGCATCGTCTGCTCAATCGCCCCGGGGCTCGAGTAGTCGAGGAAGCCCTCCAGCCTGCCGTCCTGGAAGATCAGCACCAGCAGGCCGAAGACCGCGCTGAGGTTGAGGAAGTTCATCAGCAGCGACTTGATCGGCAGCACCACCGAGCCGGTCATCAGGAAGAGGATCACAAGCGTGGCAACGACGATGATTGCCAGGGCGATCGGCAAATGGCTGTTGAGGCTGGTCTGGAAGTCGATGAAATCGGCTGTCGCACCGCCGACCAGAACCGTGGTTCCCGGCGGCGTCGGCAGATCGCGAATCCACCTGACCGTCTCCTGACTTTCCTCGGAGACGAAGGGGTTGGCCGAGGTCACCTGGATCGCCTTGACGCCTCCCTTCAAGGGTTGTGGCAATTTGACTTCGTCAACGCCGCCGACCGCCCGGATCTGGTTCGAGAAATCCAAGGCGGCTTTCGGTTTGCCACCTTCAACGGCGACCCAGATCGGCGTCTCGCGGTAGGGTTCGAATTCAGAGCTGACTCTGTCGTAGGCCTCTCTCGCGCTGGCCGACGTGGGCAGGACCGTGGGGTCGACAGTGTTGAACTTGATCCCCAAGAACGGCAGGCCCATGACGATCAGGAGGAGGGCGCTGAGCGTCGCCACCGGCACCGGCCGGCGCATGACGAAGCGCGAAAGCCGGTACCAGAAGCCCTGCTCGTCGGGCCGCGTATCGGCCTCGGCCCGGCGCTGGAGGAAGCGCGGCGCCAGCGCGTTGACCCGCGTTCCGAGCAGGGTCAGCACAGCGGGCAGCACGGTCAGCGAGATCAACGCCGCGAACAGCGCCACCAGCGCGCCGCCGAGGCCCATCGAGTAGAGGAAGCGCTGGGGGAAGACGAGCAGCGAGGCGAGCGCTGCCGAGACGGTAAGCGCGGAGAAGAACACCGTGCGCCCCGCGGTCGCCAGCACCCGTCGCATCGCGGCCAGCCCGGGCCCGTCCTTGGCGATCTCCTCGCGATAGCGAGACACGACGAAGAGGCTGTAATCGATCGCCAGGCCGAGGCCGAGCGCCGTGGTCAGATTGAGGGCAAAGATCGAGATCGAGCCGAGCTCGCTGGCGATGCGGAGAATCAGGAAGGTGCCGACGATCGCCAGGCCGCCGATCATCAGCGGCAACAGCGCCGCGACGACACTGCGAAAGAAGAGCAGCGAGAGCAGGAAGAGCAGGGGGAAGGCGAGCATCTCCGCCTTCTGCAGATCCTCCTCGACCTGCTTGTTGACCTGCTCCTGGGCGACGGCAGCGCCGCCGACCACGACGCCCGGCTTTTCGGCGAGCGAATCGGCGATGTCCGCACCTGCCTCTTGCCACTGCTTGTCCCCGGTCGGCTTGAGCGAGACGACGAAATACGTGGAGCGACCGTCTTCGGAGATGAAGATCGCTGAGCTCGTGTCGTAGTAGCCGCTGACCGATTTGACCTCCGGGTGCTGTCGAACGCTGCGCTCGAGTGCCTCTACCCGAGCCTCGGTCGCCGGCGAGTTGACTTCGGCATCTTCGACCAGCACGAGCACTGCGGGGATGCGGAGGCCAGCCTCCTCGAGCTTTTCCATCGCCTGTACCGTCTCGGTCGCCGGGTCGTCGGCGCCGTAGGGATCGAGGCGACTTGCGACGCCACCCCCAAGTGCCGCAGCGAGGACGAAGAAGATGACTGCGAAGAGGCCGATTCGACGAGCGTTGTCGTCGGCAAGGCGGGCCAGGGCGTCGAACATCAACTGCTCCTTTCGGCATGGGCGGAGCCGAGGAGGCGGTTCTCCATCCGCTCGCACCAATCTGCGAACCACTCGTTGAACTCGACCCCTGCCTGCAAGACCATCAGCGGGTAGGGATCTCCCCGTTTGGATTTCTGCTGTGCGGCGGGCTCGATCGCGCGCAGTTGCGCGGCGATCGTTTGTCGGCGCGCATGCATCGCCCGCAGCGTCTCGGCGGCTTCCTCGGGCGAGAGGACACCGGAGAAGAAGAGCTTCAGCAGGCCTTCTTCGCGCATCTCGATCGTCTCGGGCGGGGTGCGCAACCAGTCCACCAGCACCGCCTTGCCCTCGGCGGTGATCGCGTAGACGGTGCGCTTGCGCTCGCCGCGGGGGGAGTCGACACCCTCCACCAGACCCGTCTCCGAGAGTCGTTTCAGCTCCGGATAGATCTGCCCGTAGCTGGCCGCCCAGAAGAAGCGCGTCGTCTTGTCGACCAGCGCCTTGATCTCGTAGCCCGAGCGCGGTTCGTGGCGAACCATGCCGAGGATCACGTAGGCGGTCGGACTGAGTTTCATCGGCCTAACTATATATCTCTCCGATATATCTGCAAGTGTGATCTGACGCGCATGTAGTCTGCAGGAGATGCCAATCGACCAGAGCAAGATGGGCCAGGTCGTCACCGCCCAGATGGAGGCGCTGGAAGCCGACTACGGCGAGGACTGCCAGATCGGCGACGTCTGCACGATCGTCGAGGTCGTCGGACCGCACGGCTCGCACGTGCGGGTGCGAACCAGCGACATGCGCCCCCATATGGCCCTCGGCCTGATCCGGATGGCCGAGCACGCGATGCTCGGCAATCTCGGCAGCGGCGAGTAGCCCCGCTCGCCAAGGGTGGCGGGCGTCGTCGTGGCCAGTCGAGTTGCCCCTGGGACCAGGGCAAAACGGTCCCTGGCGGCGACCGGCGCAAGCCGGCAGCGTCACCTATCCTCAACCGTCATGTCGGGACCCGGGTCGAAGACCGTGGTGATGAAGTTCGGCGGCACCTCGGTGGCCGGCGCCGAGGAGATCAAGCGCGCCGCGCGCCGCATCGTCGCCGCGCGGGAGGCCGGCAACCGGGCCGTTGCCGTGCTCTCCGCCCGCGGCAAGACGACCGACGAGCTGGTCGCCCAGGCGCTCGAGATCTCCGAGCGTCCGGACTCGCGCGAGATGGACATGCTGCTCTCCACCGGCGAGCGGATCTCCTGCGCGCTCTGCGCGATGGCGATCCACGACATGGGCCACAAGGCAATCTCGCTGACCGGCTCCCAGGCAGGCATCGTCACCGACTCCTCGCATACCAGGGCGCGGATCATCGACGTGCAGGCGAACCGCATCCGCGACGCCCTGGACGAGGACCGGATCGTGCTGGTCGCCGGCTTCCAGGGCGTCTCGACCGAGAGCCGCGACGTGACCACGCTCGGCCGCGGCGGCTCCGACACCACCGCGGTCGCCCTCGCCGCGGCGCTCGAAGCCGATGTCTGTGAGATCTACACCGACGTTGCCGGGGTCTTCAGCGCCGACCCCCGCATCGTGCCCGAGGCGCGCAAGCTGCCGCACGCCTCCTACGAGGAGATGCTGGAGATGGCGGCCTCCGGCGCCCGTGTCCTGCAGCTGCGCTCGGTCGAGTACGCGCGCAACCACGGCGTGCGCATCCACTGCCGCAGCAGCTTCGAGGACGGCCCCGGTACCCTCGTCGTCACCGAAGAGGAGGCCGAGCAGGAGACCGTGGAGCAGCCATTCGTAACAGCCGTGACCCATACCGACGATGAGGCGCGGGTGACGCTGACCGGCATCCGCGACGAGCCGGGCGTCGCCGGTGAGATCTTCACCGCCCTGGCCGAGGCTGGCATCAACGTCGACGTGATCATCCAGAACGAGCCCGTCGGCGACGACGAGCTGGCCGACCTCTCCTTCACCATCGACCGCTCCGAGCTGACCGCGGCCACCGACGCGATCGCCGCCCTCGGCGAGGTCAGCCAGGGCGTGCGCACCGACGACCGCATCGGCAAGGTCTCGATCATCGGCGCCGGCATGCGTTCGCATCCCGGCGTCGCCGCCAAGGTCTTCGAGGTGCTCGGCGCCGAGGGGATCAACATCGAGATGATCTCCACCTCGCCGATCAAGATCTCGTGCGTGATCGCCGCTGAGCGCGTTCCCGACGCCGTCCAGGCCCTGCACAAGGCCTTCGATCTCGGCGCCGATGCCGTCCGTGCCGAGGATCCTGCCGGTGCAACGCACCGACCCACCGTCGGCAGCTGAGCCCGGTCATACTCGGATGAGATGACGGGCGACGGTTACAGAGTCGGAATTCTGGGCGCCACGGGGGCGGTCGGTTCGACCATCCTCGAGGTCCTCGCCGAACGCGAGTTCCCGGCGGCCGAGGTGGTGCCCTTCGCCTCGGAGCGCTCGGCCGGGCGCGAGCTCGAGTGGAACGGCTCGCTCCTGCAATGCCGCCCGCTGAGCGCCGAGACGATCCAGGGCCTCGACGTCGTGCTCTCCTCGGCCGGCGGTGCGGTCAGCGCCGAGTGGGCGCCGCAGCTGGTCGAGGCCGGCGCCGTGGTCGTCGACAACACGAGCTACTGGCGCATGAAAGAGGACGTGCCGCTGGTCGTCGCCGGGGTCAACCCCGATGCCGCGGCCCGCCACAAGGGGATCGTTGCCAACCCCAACTGCACGACGATGGTGATGATGATGGCGCTGGCCCCGATCGAGCGCGCCGTCGGCCTCGAGCGCCTCGTCGTCTCCACCTACCAGGCGGTCTCCGGAACCGGCCAGCGGGCGATTGAAGAGCTGCTTGCCCAGTCGCGCGCCGTGCTCGCCGACGAGAGCATGCCAGCCCCGCAGATCTACCCGCACCGGATTGCCTTCAACGTCCTCCCTCAGGTGGAGACGTTCAAGGACGGCGACGACTACACCACCGAGGAGCGCAAGGTGATGGCTGAGACGCGCAAGATCCTCGGCCTCGGCCCCGACGTGGCGATCTCCGCAACCTGTGCCCGCGTGCCGGTGATCAGCGGCCACTCCGAGTCGGTCAACGTGCGCACGGGGGAGGACCTCTCGCCCGAGGCCTGCCGCGCCCTGCTCGCCGAAGCGCCCGGCGTCACCGTCGTCGACGATCCCGCCGCCAGCGCCTACCCGATGGCGATCGATGCCGCTGGCCGCGACGAGGTGCTCGTCGGCCGCATCCGCCGCGACCCCGATCAGGAGCGCACCCTCAACCTCTGGATCGCCGGCGACAACCTGCGCAAGGGCGCCGCCACCAACGCCGTGCAGGTGGCGGAGTTGCTGGTCGAGCGCGGGCTTTTGGGATAGATTTCCCCACGCTGTGGGGGATATTTCCCCATTTCGTGGTAAATTAGTTCCGTGATCGAACGGGCTCTCACGGGTCGATTGCTGACGGCTCTAGCCAGTACGCCCGTAGTGACCCTGGTCGGGGGACGCCAGACAGGGAAGAGCACGCTCGTGACTGCGCTCGCCGAAGACGGCCACCCGGCTGAGTACGTCACGTTGGACGATCCGACTGAGTTGGCTGGCGCTCGCAAGGACCCCGTTACCTATATCGAGCGCTTTGCGGGGCCCGTCATACTCGACGAGATTCAGCGGGCCCCGGAGCTCCTGCTGCCGATCAAGGCGGCGGTAGATCGTGACCGCAGCCCTGGGCGCTTCCTGCTCACCGGCTCGGCGAACGTCCTCTTCGTTCCGGCCGTCGCCGAAGCCCTGGCCGGGCGGATGGAGGTGCTGACCCTATGGCCGTTCTCGACTGCGGAGCTGGAGGCTCGTCCCGCGGAGCGCATCGTTGATCTGCTGTTTGCCGATCGGCCACGACCGCCAATCTCCGAGCTGAGCACGGATGAGCTGGTCTCTCGGCTGCTGGCGGGCGGCTATCCGGAGGTGGTCGCGTGCGAGGACGACGAGCGCCGTCGGCAATGGTTCTCGAGCTACCTGAGCACGATCCTGGAGCGCGATGTTCGGACGATGGCTGACATCGCCCGCCTCGAGCAGCTTCCTGCGGTGCTGACCGCGATCGCCTTGCGGGCCCGGGGCCCGCTCAACAAGAGCGGCCTGAGCCAGGACCTCGGTATCCCCAACAGTTCGCTCGATCGCTATCTGCCGTTGCTGGAGCGCGTCTTCCTGGTGCGCAGGTTTCCGGCCTGGCACAACCGTTTGGGCCCGCGATTGGTCAAAGCCCCGAAGCTGCTGGTCAGCGACCCCGGCCTGCTCTGCCGCCTGCTGCGCGCCGATCGGGGGCGGCTGCTCGAGGACGAGGCCTTGCGTGGCTTGGTCCTCGAGAGCTATGTGGGCATGGAGCTGGTCAAGTCGGCCGGCGTGGTGGGTGAGGGGAGCGACGTGATGCACTACCGAACCACCAAGGGCGTCGAGGTCGACTTCATGGTCGAAGCCGCCGATGGTCGGGTGGCGGGGATCGAGGTGAAGGCCGCAAGCAGCGTCGACGCCCACGATTTCAAGCGATTTGAGCGCCTCGAGCAGAGCCTGGGCGAGCGGTTCGTCCGCGGAGTCGTCCTCTACACCCGGGGCCGTGCGGTGACCTTCGGCGAACGGCTCGAAGCCTGGCCGGTCGGGTTGCTCTGATGGAGATCGGCTTCGGCGACGCGCTGCTGCTCTTCGGCGGGCTGCTGACGGTCGTCGCGGCCCTGTCGGGGCTGATGAAGGGGACCGTGCTCTCGGCCTCGGTGCTCTCGGTGGCGCTGGGCATCGCGCTCGCCGCCACCGATGTCGTCCACGTCGACGCGACGAGCGAGTCGATCGTCGAGCTGGTCGAGCTGGCCTTGATCCTCACCCTGTTCTCCGACGGGATGTTCGTCGAGCGCGAGCTGCTGCGCCGCCACTGGAGCCCGGTGGCGCGGGCGCTGGTGATCGCGATGCCGATCACCATGGCGCTGCTCGGCCTGGCGGCAAAGGCACTCTTTCCCGAGCTGGGCTGGGCCGAGGCGCTGCTGCTGGCGGCGGTGCTCTCGCCGACCGACCCGGTGGTCACCTCGGCGGTCGTCACCTCGCGCATCGTGCCGAGCGCCGTGCGCCATACGCTCAACCTCGAGTCGGGCCTCAACGACGGCCTGGCCCTGCCCTTCGTTCTTTTCTTCCTCGTTCTTGCCACCCCTGGCGGCGACGCCGGAACCGAAGCCGCCAAGCTCGCCGGCGAGGCGCTCGTCGGGGCGACGATCGGCCTCGCCCTAGGCGCCCTCGGCGGTCGTCTCCACCACCATCTTCCTGGCGGCGGGTTGACCCAGCGCTACGAGGGGATCTACGCCGTCGGCTTCGCCCTCGTCGCCTTCGGTTTCTCCGACGTGACGATCGGCAACGGCCTGATCGCCGCCTTCGTCTGCGGAATCGCGATGGGCGCGAGCGAGCGCGACGTCCCCCAGGGCTTCGTCGAGTTCGCCGAGAACGCCAGCGCGATCCTCCAGGTGCTCACCTTCTTCGTCTTCGGCGCGCTGATCGTCGCCACCGGCTTCGACCGCAGTGTGCCGCCCCTGGTCGCCTTCGTTCTCTTCGCCCTGCTCCTCGCCCGCCCGGCCGCGGTGCTGCTTTCCTTCCTCAAAACCGGTATTCCCCGGCCACAGAAGCAATTCATCGCCTGGTTCGGCCCCAAGGGCGTCGCCTCGATGCTCTTCGCCCTCTTCGTGCTCAAGTCCGACGTCGGCGACGCGGAGCTGATCTTCGACGTCGCCGCGGTGACGATCATCGCCTCCATCCTCGCCCATGGGCTAACCGACACCGTTGGCGCCCAATGGCTGACCCGCCGCGTCGGCCTGCAGCGGTCCAGCTGAGCGTTCCCCCTTCAGCGGTCTCACCGAAGCTTTTTGTCTGCTAGACTAAGCGGTGCATGGAGAGTTGGGAGGAAGCCAGAATCAACCGCCTCGAGGACCGTATCGATCGCCTTGAGCGCAAGGACTGGGAACGCCGGGATTTCATACTCCGCTGGATCGTGAACGGTCTCACCGCCGCCATGATCGTCCTCTCCATAGCGGCGGTTGTCCTCAGCGCCACGCACCCTGGCCACTGACCACGCCATCGACGCATGAAGACTCCTCTTCGAGCCGCGGTCCTTTAGACCAAGCTTCGCCGCCAGGGTTCCTGCCCGATTCGCCCTCGAATCGGATAGGGCGAGTGCCCCTGGGTCGCCCGACACTCCGCGCAAAGCGCGTCCGCCGACCCAGGGGCACTCGCCCCACCACGCCAAGGTTGATCGGATCAGGCGGGAACCGCGGCGAGCCGCTCTTCGACCCACTTGGTCGAGGCGATGTGCTTCTTCATCCCCAGTTCCTTTGGCTCAGCCCCAAGCGCCAGGGCGACGAGCTGCGGCAGGTGCAGGACGGCGAGGCCGAGATCGCGGTTGACGATCTTGGCCGCCTCGGGCTGCTGCATGTCGAGGTTGAGATGGCAGAGGGGACAGGGCGTGACCAGGCAGTCGGCGCCGGCGTCGAGCGCGTCGCCGACGTGGGTGCCGGCCTGGCGCAGCGAGGTCTCGCGGTTCATCGTGATCACCGGGAAGCCGCAGCACTTGCGGGCACCGTCGTACTCGACCACCTCGCCGCCGAGCGTCTCGATCAGCTTCTCGAGGTAGATGTCGCGCTCGGGGAACTCGTCGTAGCCGAGCCGCTCCTTCGGTCGCACGATGTAGCAGCCGTAGAAGGGACCGACACGCAGGCCGGAGAGCGGCCGCGTGACCTTCTCGGCGAGGCGGTCGAGGCCGTAGTCCTCGACCAGCAGCCAGAGGAAGTTCTTGTTGGTGAAGCCGTCCTTGCCCTTCTCGTAGGCGAGTCCCTGGCCGCTCAGCACCTCATTGACGTGGGCGCGGTAGGCCGAGTCGGCGTCGAGCCGCTGCTGGCACTCCGACTGGGCGCCCTGGCAGGTCGAGCAGATGTTCATCATCGCGAGCCCGGTCTGCTGGGCGAGGGCGAAGGTGCGGGCGTTGAGCGTGTCGGCCAGCTCCTGGTTGTGCTCGGCGATGATCCCGGCGCCGCAGCAGTTGGCGCGGTCGAGCTCGACCAGCTCGATGCCGAGCTTCTCGGCGGCGATCGCCATCGACCCGTGCAGCTCGGTCGTGAAGCCGCGCGAGACGCAACCGGGCCAGTAGGCGACCTTGATCTGGCCGTCGCTCATCACGACTCTCCCTTCGTATCGGCGGCCCCAGCCGCCTCCTCTGCCAGGACGGCGTCGGTTGGCTCGTCGGGCTCCGGTTCGACGTCCTCCTCGCCATGGATGTAGATGTTGAATTCCTCGCGGTGCTCCTCGGCGTGCTTGTAGATCGCCTTGACCTCGTCCTGGGCGCCGTCGGGCAGCTTCGGGTGGATGCCGGGGATCAGCTTCGAGATCGAGCGCGCCTTGCCCGTCTTGATCGCCCGCAGCACGGTCGGCAGCGAGACGATCAACTCCTTGATTCCCTGCGGTTTGAGCTTGCCTTTGATGCCCGGCGCGTAGGACTCCTGGATCAGCAGCGCCTCGTCGTTGGTGCCGAATTTCTCGATGATCTTGGTCATCGCAGCCTCGTGGTTGTGGCCGTTGTTGGGATCGTCGATCCCCTCCTCGCCGGCTTTGCGGCGCAGGCGCATGATCTGGTCCATCGGCGCCACGCCCTTGGGGCAGGCGTCGATGCAGCTGAAGCAGTGGGTGCAGTCGTAGATCCCGTGCGGGTCCTCGGCCAGATCATGTAGCCGCTCCTCGGTCTCGGCATCGCGCGGGTCGCCGACGAAGCGGTAGGCCTTGGCCAATGCCGCTGGGCCGATGAAGTCGGGGTCGGCCTCCATCGAGAGGCAGGAGGAGACGCAGGCGCCACACTGGATGCAGGCCATCGACTGGGTGATGTCGATCATCGACTCGGGCTCGACCACGTACTCGCGCTCGGGCGCCTCGCCGTGGGGCAGCAGCCAGGGGGTGACGCGGCGGATCTTGGCCCAGTGGGTCGACTCCATGTCGGTGATCAGGTCCTTGATCACGGGCATATTCCCCATTGGCTCGACGACGATCGGCTCGGAGCCGCCGTTGCGCCGGTTCGCCATCTCGTGGGCCTCGCCGATCTGGGTCTTGCAGCCGAGGCCGGACTCGCCGTTGATCTTCATCCCGCAGGACCCACAGATCGCGGCGCGGCAGGAGCAGCGCACCGAGAGCGAGCCGTCGTCGCGGTCCTTGGCCTGCAGCAGGCCGTCGAGCACCGAGAGCGAGGGATCGAGATCGACCTGGAACTCCTCCCAGTAGGGCCCCGCGCCGCTCTCGGGCTGGAACCTGCGGACCTTCAGCGTGTACTCGGCCATCAGTACGTCCTCTCCTGTGGCTCCCATTGCGTCATGGTCACCTCTGAGTATGAGATCTCCGGCCCGTCGGCACCGAGCTGCAGGTCGATGTGCTTGAGCCACTCCTCGTCGTTGCGCTCGGGGAAGTCGGTCCTGTACTGGGCGCCGCGGCTCTCCTTGCGCTCGAGCGCCGCGATGCAGGTCGTCTCGGCGTTGTCGAGCATGTAGCCGAGCTCGATCGCGCCGAGCAGGTCCTGGTTGAAGATCGAGCCATGGTCGTCGATGTAGGCGCTCTCCGCCTCCTCCTTCAAGCGCCGTACGGTCTCCAACGCTTCGGTGATGCCGGCCTCGTCGCGGAAGACGGCGACCTTGGCGTCCATCGTCATTCCCAGCTCCAGCTTGATCTCCGAGATGCGACGCCCGGAGCCCTTCTCCCGAGCCGAGATCGCGTCGATCGTCGCCTGCTCGGCCTCGAGCACGGCACGCGAGGGCCGCGAGCCCTCGATCCGCTTGGCGCGCGCGGCGGCGTCGGCGCCCGAGCGGCGGCCGAAGATCAGCGTGTCGAGCAGCGAGTTGGCGCCCAGGCGGTTACCGCCGTGGACCGAGACGCAGGCGACCTCGCCGGCGGCGTAGAGGCCGGGGATGTCGGTGCGGCCGTCGACGTCGGTCTTGACGCCACCCATCGTGTAGTGGTTGCCGGGCTTGATGCGGATCGGTTCGCGGGTGATGTCGACGCCGGCGAAGTCGCGGCCGACGAGGACGATCTCGCGCAACGCCTCGTGCACGCGCTTTTTGGGGACAACCGTGATGTCGAGCGCCACGGTCCCGTCCGGGAAGCCGCGCCCCTCGTTGATCTCGGTCTGCTCGGCGCGCGAGACGACGTCGCGCGAGGCGAGCTCCATCTTGTTCGGTGCATAGCGCTCCATGAAGCGCTCGCCCTTGGCGTTGAGCAGGTGGGCGCCCTCGCCCCGGGCGCCCTCGGTGATCAGGAAGCCCTTGCCGGCCAGCGTCGTCGGGTGGTACTGGATCATCTCCATGTCCATCAGCTTCGCCCCGACCCGGTAGGCCATCGCGATCCCATCGCCGGTGCAGATCAGCGCGTTGGTGGTCGGCTTCCAGACCTGGCCGTTGCCGCCGGTGGCAAGGATCACCGCCTTCGCCCGGAAGAGCTCCATCGAGCCGTCGGCGACGTTGCGGGTGACGACGCCGCAGCACTCGCCCCGCTCGTCCATCGCCAGCGCCGTGCAGAACCACTCCTCGTAGCGGGCGACCTGCTCGGAGTGCTTCATCAGCTGCTCGTAGAGCACGTGCATGATCGCCTGGCCGGTGATGTCGGCGACGTAGTAGGTGCGGGCGGCGGAGGCGCCGCCGAAGGCCCGCGTGCCGAGCCGACCCTCCTCGTTGCGATGGAAGGTGACGCCGAGGTGCTCGAGGTGGAGGATCTCCTCCGGCGCCTCGCGGCACATGATCTCGATCGCGTCCTGATCGCCGAGGTAGTCGGAGCCCTTGATCGTGTCGAAGGCGTGCGACTCCCAGGAATCGCCTGGGTTGAGCGCCGCATTGATCCCGCCCTGGGCCGCGTTGGAGTGCGATCGCACCGGGTGGACCTTGCTGAGGATCCCGACCGAGACTCCCTGCTCGGCGGCGGCCAGAGCGGCCCTCTGACCGGCGAGCCCGGCGCCGATCACCAGTACGTCATGCGTAGGCACGAGCGCGGACTCTATAGAGGCGAAATCCGAGTGCGAAGTCGGATTTCGGGCTCCGCCCAACCAGCGGTGCAATGCGTGGTCCGGTGGAGCGGCGACAACGCGTTGCGCGCTGGACAACCGGTGGCCGCTTACCATTGAGTGATGTTCGGCGGCGGCTCGATCACCCTCTTCCACGTGCGCGGGATCCGCATCGCGGTCGACTGGTCCTGGTTCCTGGTCCTCTTCCTGGTGATCTTCTGGCTCTCGCGCTTCTACGGCGACGTGCTCGGCGAGAGCAGCGGTTCCTCGACGCCCTTCGTGCTCGCCGTGCTCAGCGCCGCCGGCTTCTTCGGCTCGATCGTCCTGCACGAGCTTGGCCACGCCTTCGCGGCGCTGCGCAACGGGATCGGCATCTCCAGCATCCAGCTTTGGATCTTCGGCGGGATGGCGCGCATGGACCGCGAGTCCGACGGGCCTGGCACCGAGTTCAAGGTCGCGGTCGCCGGGCCGCTGGTCACGCTGGCGATCGTGCTCGTCCTCTCGGCCGTTGGGCTCGCTGCCGTCGGCCCGAGCGAGTTTGAACGCGCTGTGCTGATCGAGTCCAACTCCGGCGTGTCGGGCGGCATGGCGATGGTCGGCTGGCTGGCCTCGATCAACGCGATCGTGCTCGTCTTCAACCTGTTGCCCGCCTTTCCGATGGACGGTGGGCGGATCGTGCGGGCGATCGCCTGGTGGCGAACCGGCGACCGCAGCTCCGCCACCCGTTTCGCGGCCAGCCTCGGTCGCGTTTTCGCCTGGATCTTCATCGGCGGCGGCCTCCTGCTGATCCTCAACGGCAACGCCTTCGGCGGCGTCTGGCTGGCCCTGATCGGCGTCGTGATCAACAGCTCGGCCAAAGCGGCCTCGATGCAGACCGCGCTCACCGGCAAGATCAGCTCCCTCTCCGTCGCCGACGTGATGGACCGTGAACCCGTCGCGATCCTCGACGAGCTCAGCGTCGAGCAAGCTCTGGACGAGTACTTCCTCCGCTACCGCTGGCCTTGGTTCCCGGTGGTCGATGCCGCCCACCGTTTCTTGGGCCTCATCGTCAAAGACAAAGCCGACGAGGTGCCGGAGACATCGCGCACGACCTCACATGTCTCCGACTTGCTCGAGCGGGATGACGGCACCTTCCAGGTCCGCGACGACGCCCCGCTCGACTCGCTCCTCGCCAGTCGTGCCCTGCGCCGTTTCGGCGCCTTGATGGCGGTCGATGCCGACGGCCGGCTCTCCGGTGTGATCACGGCTGAGCAAGTCGGCCGCGCTCTGCGTGAGGGTCCAAGGTAGAAGTAACTCGGCGCAGGGAGTGGAGCGTCTTGTGCTTTTCCGCTCGGCGAGCGCCGCCCTACTTAGAGGCGGGAAAGTTAAGCGGAACCCCCTGGCCCGCACTTACGAAACCCGGTGCCGCTCGATGATGCGGCCGAAGTCCGTTCCGGCCGGCAGCGTGCCGAAGGCATGGCCCCACTCGCCCGAGAGGCGCGAGGCGCAGAAGGCGTCGGCGACGGCCTCGTCGCCGTAGCGGACCAGCAGCGAGGCCTGTAGGGCGAGAGCCATGCGCTCGACGATGCTGCGGGCGCGGGACTGGATCGTCTCGACGTCGCCGGGGATCTCCTCGCGCAGGGAGCCGATGTAGCTGTCGAGGCGGGGCTCGGCTCCGGCGCCCGCTTGGACTTCGGCGAAGAAAGCCTCGACCGAGGCGGGGTTCTTGACCATCGCCCGGAGCACGTCCAGGCACTGGACGTTGCCGGAGCCCTCCCAGATCGAGGCGAGTGGCGCCTCACGGTAGAGGCGGGGCATGCCGGACTCCTCGACGTAGCCGTTGCCGCCCAGGCACTCGAGGCACTCGACCGCATGGGAGGGGGCTCGCTTGCACAGCCAGTACTTGAGCACGGCGTTGGCGAGGCGGCGGAACTCGACCGCCTCGTTGTCGCCTGCGGCGACCTCGTCGTAGGAGCGGGCGAGGCGCAGCGCGGCGATAGTCGCTGCCTCCGACTCGACGCAGAGGTCGGCGAGCACGTTGCGCATCAACGGCTGCTCGATCAGCTGGGCGCCGAAGGCGGAGCGGTGTGCGGTGTGGTTGAGCGCCTGCACGACCCCGGCCCGGTAGCCGGTGGCGGCGCCGATCACGCAGTCCAGGCGGGTGTGGTTGACCATCTCGATGATCGTCGGCACGCCGCGGCCCTCCTCGCCGACCATGCGGGCCCAGGCGCCGCGAAACTCGATCTCGCTGGAAGCGTTGGAGCGGTTGCCGAGCTTGTCCTTGAGCCGCTGGATCTGGAACCCGTTGCGCTCGCCGTCCGGCGTCCAGCGCGGCATCAAAAAGCAGGAGATGCCCGATTCGGTTTGGGCGAGGACGAGGAAGGCGTCGCACATCGGCGCCGAGCAGAACCACTTGTGGCCGACGAGCTCGTACTCGGCGCCGGGCCCACCACCGTCCATCGGCTTGGCAACCGTGGTGTTGGCGCGCACGTCGGAGCCGCCTTGCTTCTCGGTCATCGCCATGCCACAGAGAGAGCCGCTCTTGCGCTCCGCCGGCAGCGAGCGCTCGTCGTAGTCGAGAGAGAGGAAGCGCTCTTCCCACTCGGCGGCCAGCTCGGGCTGCTTGCGCAGCGCCGGGATCGCCGAGTAGGTCATCGAAAGCGGGCAGCCGACGCCGCTCTCGGCCTGCATCAAGAGCATGAACATCGCCGCTCGGGCGACGTGGGCGCCCACCCCAGGCTCGCGCCAGGGCATCGCGTGCAGGCCGTGATCGACGCCGATGTGCATCAACTCGTGCCAGGAGCTGTCGAACTCGACCTCGTCGATGCGGTTGCCGTAGCGGTCGTGGGTGCGCAGCACGGGCTTGCGCTCGTTGGCCTCGAAGCCCCAGCGGATCGTCCGCCTCGAGCCGCAGATCGCGCCCAGCTCGCGCGCCCGCTCCTCAGCCCAGCCACCCCCCTCGCGCGCGAGCGCCTCGCGCAGCGGCAGGTCCGCGTCGAACGGGTTGTAGTCCTCCAGCGGCGGCGGTTGGTTGAAGACCTCGTGGGTGGCGGAGGAGCGGCGCTCGACGGTGGCCATCGAACTGATTGTGCCACCCCATCGGTAGCATCGCCCGCCCCCGTGGAGAAGATCAAAATCAAGAACCCGATCGTCGAGCTCGACGGCGACGAGATGACCCGCATCATCTGGACCTTCATCAAGGAGCAGCTGATCCTGCCCTACCTCGATCTCGAGCTGATCTATTTCGACCTCGGCATCGAGAGCCGCGACGCGACACGCGACCAGATCACGGTCAACGCCGCCAAGGCGATCAGAGAGCACGGCGTCGGCGTCAAGTGCGCGACGATCACCCCCGACGAGGCACGCGTCGAGGAGTTCGGCCTCGCCGAGATGTACCGCTCGCCGAACGGCACGATCCGCAACATCCTCGGTGGCGTCATCTTCCGCGAGCCGATCGTGATCTCGAACATCCCGCGGCTGGTGCCGGGCTGGACGAAGCCGATCGTGATCGGCCGCCACGCCTTCGGCGACCAGTATCGCGCCACCGACATGGTCGTCCCCGGCGAGGGGACGCTGACACTCACATATACGCCCAAGGACGGCTCCGAGCCGGTCGAGCTCGACGTCTACGACTTTCCCGGGCCGGGCATCGCGATGGCGATGTACAACCTCGACGACTCGATCCGCGACTTCGCCCGGGCTTCGATGCGCTACGGCCTGGAGCGCGGTTACCCGGTCTACCTCTCGACCAAGAACACGATCCTCAAGCGCTACGACGGTCGCTTCAAGGACCTCTTCGAGGAGGTATATGAGGACGAGTTCAAGGCCGAGTTCGAGCAGGCTGGGATCGGCTACGAACACCGCCTGATCGACGACATGGTTGCCGCGGCGCTGAAGTGGGAGGGCGGCTACGTCTGGGCCTGCAAGAACTACGACGGCGACGTCCAGTCCGACACCGTCGCCCAGGGCTTCGGCTCGCTCGGCCTGATGACCAGCGTGCTGATGAGCCCCGATGGCAAGACGGTCGAGGCGGAGGCTGCGCACGGCACCGTCACCCGCCACTACCGTCAGCACCAGCAGGGCAAGCCGACCTCGACCAACCCGATTGCCTCGATCTTCGCCTGGACGCGCGCCCTTGCGGCGCGCGGTCGGCTCGACGACACATCTGAGGTCTCGCACTTTGCCGAGACCCTGGAGCGGGTCTGCGTGGAGACGGTCGAAGGCGGCCGGATGACCAAGGACCTGGCGCTGCTCGTTGGTCCCGACCAGGCTTACCAGACCACCCAGGAGTTCCTCGGCTCGATCGACGAGGGACTGCAGCGCGCGATGGCATAGTGCCCTGTCTCGTGACATCAGACCGAAAATGACGGACCCAGATCACCGCCATACTGCGTCCTCGGTCAGCCGTATAGCGCTGCTATTCGGCCTCCCTGCGTCCTTGTCTGGCGGTGCCGGGGCCTCGTCATTTCCTGGCCCATGTCACGAGACAGGGCATTAGCTTCGAAAACCACGAATCCAGGAGAAAGAGATTCCGTGAGCACCCCTGTGAAAGTCACCGTCACCGGCGCCGCCGGGCAGATCGGTTACGCGCTTCTATTTCGCATCGCCAGCGGCGAGATGCTCGGCCCTGACACACCGATCGAGCTCAGCCTGCTCGAGATCCCCGATGCCGTGAAGGCGGCGGAGGGAACCGCGATGGAGCTCGAGGACTGCGCCTTCCCCTTGCTGCGCCGCATCGAGATCTTCGACGATCCCAAGCAGGCCTTCGACGGATGCAACGTCGGCCTGCTCGTGGGGGCACGGCCACGTGGTCCCGGCATGGAGCGCTCCGACCTGCTCGAGGCCAACGGTGGGATCTTCAAGCCCCAGGGCGAAGCGATCGCCGCCGGCGCCGCCAACGACGTGCGTGTCCTCGTTGTCGGCAATCCCGCCAATACCAACTGCCTGATCGCAATGTCCAACGCCGATGGAGTCCCCCGTGAGCGCTTCACGGCGATGATGCGGCTCGACCACAACCGGGCGGTCGCCCAACTCGCCAACCGGCTCGGCAAGGGTGTGTCAGATGTGACGAGGATGACGGTTTGGGGCAACCACTCGACCACCCAGTACCCGGATCTCGTCAATGCGCGAGTCAACGGTGAGAACGCCTGGGAGGCGGTCGACGATGAGGCTTGGATCGCCGACGAGTTCATCCCACAGGTGGCAAAACGTGGCGCAGCGATCATCGACGCGCGGGGCGCCTCCAGCGCCGCCTCGGCGGCCAATGCCGCCATAGACCATGTCCGCGACTGGGTCCTCGGCACTCCCGAGGGGGACTGGGTCTCGATGGGTGTGCCCACCGACGGCTCCTACGGGATCGAGGAGGGCATCGTCGCCGGGTTGCCGTGTATCTGCAGCGGCGGCGAGTGGTCGGTGGCCGAGGGGGCGGAGATTCCAGAGTTCTCCCGCGCTCGCATCGATGCGAGTGCGGCCGAGCTGGGCGAAGAGCGCGACGCGGTCAGCAAGCTCGGCCTTCTCTGAGGCTTCCCGGCTCTCTATCGGAGCCGCTACGGCGGCACGAAAAAGCCGGCCTCTGGGGCCGGCTTTTTCAAGGGCAATTGGCTATCGATGGCTAATCAGCCGGGGTGGTACTCACGCCCCCTCTTCGCCACCCTTCCCTCTTTCTCCAGTTCACCGAGAACCCGGTAGAGGTAGTTGGGTTTGATTTTCATCGTCTTGGCGATCTCAGACGCGCTGATCCCCGGATTTTTCTCAACCAGGGAAACGGCCTGGTCGGCGCGGGTGCCGCTGCGGCGACGGCGTTTGCGTGGCGCAGCGCCACCAGATGATCCATCTTTGCGAGGCCGGCCAGGGCCACGGCCACTGCCTTTGGGGCGTCCGGGACGACGCTGGGTGATGTTGCCACCCAGCTCGGCGAGTGCACGCTCCAGGCGCTTGCGCTCATCATCGAGCTCGGCGAGCCGCTTCTTGACTAGGTCGAGTGCCTCGTCGAGTACGTTGCTGGTGCTAGGCATTTCCTTCCTTTCATCCCGCGAGCTTCCTCCCGGGTCGTCAGCTTCCCAGAGTGTGGCAGAGTCACAGTGACAGTGACTATTCCTATGGTCAAATCAGGGTCCGTCACTCTGGTCATTTGGATGGAAAGGTGCGCTAACTGCGGACGATCAGGCGCTGCGCTGCGCCTGTCGCTCGGGTGAGATACGCACCACGTTCCACGCCAGGCCAAGTCTCTCCATCGCTTTGATTATCGATGCCGAGGGGTCGATCTCCCAGCGTCGAAGACCGTGTACCGCCGATCGGGGAAAGGCATGGTGGTTGTGGTGCCAGGACTCTCCCAGGGAAGGGAGCGCCAGCCAGAAGACGTTGGTCGAGCGGTCGGGCGTAGCGAACCGTCGCGTACCAAAGAAATGACACACGGAGTTTACGCTCCAAGTGACGTGGTGCACGAAGAAGATTCTCACCAGGCCACCCCAGAGCAAGCCGGTTGCCGCGCCTGCAGGTGTGCCACTCACGATGAAGCCAGCCACGGCCGGAGCTAGGAGGCTGAGGATCACCAGGGGCACAAATTGGCGGGAGATCGCCCGCATTCCCCTGTCCTCGTAGAGGTCGGCTGCATAGCGCTTCCAATCGGCCCTGCCCTGGGTCGACATCAGCCAGCCGCTGTGCGCATGCCAGAGGCCGGCAAGCACACCGCCCACACCGCCGCCATGGCCGACGTGCGGGCTGTGCGGATCGCCCTCCTCGTCGGTGTGCGCGTGGTGCTTGCGGTGGTCGGCAACCCAGGAGATCACCGGGCCCTGCACGGCCATCGACCCGAGCAGGGCAAAGCCGTACTCGAGTCGCTTCGAGGTTTGGAAGGAGCGGTGTGTGAGCAGCCGGTGGAAGCCGACGGTGATGCCGACGGCGGTCAGCAGGTACATGACGGCGGCGATGATCAGGTCGGTGGCGCTGACCACGCTGTTCCAGAGCAGCACGATGGCGGCGAGCGTGGCGAGGAAAGGAAGCACCACGGCGCCTAGGTTGGCGCCTTTCTCCAGTCTGGTCATTGTGTCCATCGATCGAGAGGATACACTGGTTTACTGCATAAGAACTGGTATCAGTATCACGTCATATCCGCTAAATTTGTGATTTAGATGACAGTTTCTCTCGACCCTCCATGGCGTGGCTTGCCGGCATCCGTCGCTGACCTGATCGAGCCGCAGCTCGAGGCGATCACCGGCGAGATCCTCGAAGCGATCGCCAGCCAGGTGCCGGAGTACGCACGCCCGCTCGAGGGTCGCTTCGGCCGCGGCATCCGCACCGGCGTCGGTGAAGCCCTGAGCCAGTTCGTCGCCCTGATCCGCGATCCCGAAGCGGGCCGCCCGGGCCGCGAGGTATACGTGGCGCTCGGCCGTGGCGAGCTGCGCCAGGGCCGCACGCTCGACTCGTTGCAGGCGGCCTACCGGGTGGGCGCCAGGATCGCCTGGCGTCGAATCGCCGCGGCAGGGCGGCGGGCCAAGCTCGACGCCGAGGTGCTCAGCCTGCTCGCCGAGGCGATCTTCGCCTATATCGACGAGCTCTCTGCCGACTCCGTGGAGGGTTACGCCGAAGCGCAGTCGGAGAGCGACGATCTCCACCGCCGTCGCCAGCGCGAGCTGGCCCTGCTGTTGACCGGTGAGCCGGCGGCGAGAACCGCCGACCTGCGGGCCGCGGCGCAGGCTGCCGCTTGGAAGCTCCCGCGCAGCATCGGCGTCCTCGCCTGCGCGGAGCCCGATCTGCAGCGCTTGGCTCGACGCCTGCCCGCCGACGCGCTGGCCACCCAGCTCGATGAGCTCGGCTGCGTGCTGCTGCCTGACCCGACCGGCCCGGGCCGTGCCGAGCCGGTCGAACGCGCCGCCGTCGACCTGTTGCTGGCACAGGGGCCGGCAGGGGAAGTGGCTCAGGTACGTGAGTCGTGGGAGCTGGCGAAAGCCGCTCTGCGGGCGGCGGAAGCGGGGGCGCTGCCCTCGGCCAGCCCGGTCTGCGCCGAGGATCACCTGGCCGACCTGCTGCTATTCGAAAGCAGCGACCTCGTCGCCAGGATCGCCAAGCGCCGACTCGCAGCGCTCTCCCCCTTGACCGAGAAGGGGCGCCGGCGGATGCGCGAGACGGCGCTCGCCTACGTCCGCCACGGCGGCAACGCGGTCGAGATGGCCGCCGCCCTGTGTCTGCACCCGCAGACGGTTCGCTATCGCGTCGCCCGACTGCGCGAGCTGTTCGGCGAGCAGCTTGACGATGCAGACGCCCGCTTCGAGCTCGAGATTGCCTTGCGCTAACGCTCGCGGCGGCCCGGCAGGGTGCGGAATACGACGTCCCAGAGTGGGGAGGAGACGCCGTAGCCGAAGCGGTGATCCTGGAAGTGGTGGCGCATGTGCTGCTCACGCAGGCGCTTGCCGAGCTCGGACTTGGGCACGAAGTGATGCACGTAGTAGTGCGTGTAGTCGTAGAAGAGGTAGCCAAGGAGGAAGCCGCCGAACAGGGGATAGGCCGCCGGCGTTCCGAAGACCAAGGTGAAGGCGCCGAAGAAGAGGGCGGCGAGTGGGATCGCGACCGCCGGCGGCATCACGAGGCGCAGCTTGTCGTTGGGATGGTCGTGGTGGATGCCGTGGATGATGAAGTGCATGCGGCGCCCGAAGGCGTTGTCGGGCTCCCAGTGGAAGACGAGACGGTGCAGCCAGTACTCGGTCAGCGTCCAGATGCCGATGCCGCCGAGACTGAGGCCGATCAGTTGCAGGGCTCCGTAGCCGCGGTCGGCCCCGAGCCACTCCATGACGACGATCGCCGGCACGAAGACGATCGCCGGCACCGAGGGGTGCACCCGCGAGAAGAAGTTGAGGAAGTCGCTCTCGAACAGCTGCGGCGAGGCGGCGAGCTTCTGGGTCCGATCGTGGCGATCCATCGGCGAGAGCCAATGGTAGCGAGGGGTCGAGCGCCGGCACCGGTGCCCTTCGGCTTCCGCAAGACGCGGGGAACCTGTGACGAGACTGTGTCAAAGATGTGGCGCTTTGCGGAAATGAGGTTCGCGAAAGGCGCCCGGCGGTGGCAGTATCGCCGCCCGTGCCGCGCAAGAAGAAACCGACCTGCGAGGACTGCTACTTCCAGAAGAACCTGCTCTGCGCCCTCGAGCTGGACGAGCCCTGCGCCACCTTCCGGCCCGATCGTCCCGAGGGGCTGGTGCCGCCGAGGCAGCCCGTCTTGCTGATGCGGCCGCCTCGGTGGCAGTCGCAGGCGCAGACCGCTTAGTAGGGCGGGCGGCGGCGCCTCCCCGGTGCCCACCACCGCCTTCGGCGGTGGAATCTCGTGCCGCTGCGCGGCAGGAAGCACTCTGCGGAGCCGCTTCGCGAGGCACCGGGGAGGCGCGGCCGCCCGCCCCTCGTGGTGGTTATGTTTCCCCTCTATGCCTGAGCGCGACTTGTATGCCTGGGCCCGCACGACCTACGTCAGTCGGCGGAGCAGAGGATTTACTCCTAACGTGGACGTCTATTACTGCGGGGATCCGCAGCGGGCGGTGGTCAAGGTCGATCTGGCCGGGATCAAGCTCGACGAGGTGGGAATAGAGATCTCAGGGCGGCAGCTGGCGATCGTCGGGGAACGGCAGGTGCAGGAGATCGAGGGGCGGGTCTACCAGCAGGTGGAGATCGAGTCGGGCCCCTTCCGGCGGGTGGTGGAGCTGCAGGTCGACGTCGACGCCGGCCGAGCCAAGGCGACCTACGAGGACGGCGTGCTGCGAGTCGACCTGCCCCTGCGCGACCCGGCCGCGGCGACGCGCGTGCCGATCGGGAGGGACTAGTGCCGAGCGGCGAGAGGCGGCGCTGATGGAGGGCAGTCCGGTGCTCGAGGTGGTCGATTCGCTCGACGCCGAGGACGCGATCCGTGCCAGCGAACCGCTGCCCGACGCGCTGCCGGTCCTGCCGCTGCGCGAGACGGTCACCTTCCCGGAGACGCTCACCCCCCTGGCGGTTGGCCAGGAGCGCTCGATCAAGCTGGTCAACGACGTGCTCGGCGCCAACCGGATGTTGGCGATGGTCGCCGCCCGCGATCCCGAGAACGAGGAGCCGGGTCCCGACGATCTCTACGACGTCGGAGTGGTCGGCGTCGTCGCCCGCATGCTCAAGGTGCCCGACGGCACGCTGCGCATCCTCGTCCAGGGCACCCAGCGCGTTCGCCTCGGTCCCTACGTCGCCGAGCAGCCCTACCTGGTGGCGCGGATCGGCGAGCTGCCCGACGAGGTCGAGGAGGGTCAGGAGCTGGAGGCGCTGACGCGCAATGTGCAGCGCACCTTCTCGGAGATCATCGAGCAGATCCCCTATTTGCCCGAGGAGCTGCAGATGGCGGTCGCCAACCTCGACGACCCGGCGGCGCTCGCCCATCTGATCGGCGGCGCCCTGCGGATCGGCACCGAGGAGAAGCAGCGGCTGCTCGAGGAGGTCGACGTCGTCGCCCGCCTCCGTCACCTCTCCCAGATCCTCGCCCGCGAGCTCGAGGTCGTGCAGCTCGGCACCCAGATCCAGTCGCAGGTCCAGTCCGAGATCGACAAAGGCCAGCGCGAGTTCTTCCTGCGCCAGCAGATGAAAGCGATCCAGGACGAGCTGGGGGAGGGCGACGAGCAGCAGGCCGAGGTCAACGAGCTGCGCGAACGGATCGAGAAAGCGGGCCTGCCCGAGCATGCCCAGAAAGCCGCCGACCGCGAGCTCGCGCGCCTCGAGAAACTGCCGCCGGCAGCAGCCGAGCACGGCGTGATCCGCACCTACTTGGAGTGGCTGGTCGAGCTGCCCTGGTCAGGGCAGACGGAGGACAACCTCGACATCGCCCACGCGCGCGAGGTGCTCGACACCGATCACTACGACCTGGAGAAAGTCAAGGACCGCATCCTCGAGTACCTGGCCGTGCGCAAGCTGAAGCCGGACTCGCCCGGGCCGATCCTCTGCTTCGTCGGCCCACCGGGGGTCGGCAAGACCAGCCTCGGCCGCTCGATCGCGCGCGCCCTGGGGCGCGAGTTCGAGCGCATCTCGGTCGGCGGGGTGCGCGACGAGGCCGAGATCCGCGGCCACCGCCGCACCTACATCGGCGCGATGCCGGGCACGATCGTGCGCGCCCTGCGCGACGCCGGCTCGCGCAACCCGGTCTTCATGATCGATGAGATCGACAAGATGGGCGCCGATTTCCGCGGCGATCCGGCCTCGGCGATGCTCGAGGTGCTCGACCCCGCCCAGAACGACTCGTTCCGCGATCACTATCTCGACCTCGAGTTCGATCTCTCCGAGGTGATGTTCATCGCCACGGCGAACGTCCTCGACACGATCCCGGGCCCGCTGCAGGACCGGATGGAGACGATCGAGCTGGCCGGCTACACGCTCGAGGAGAAGAAGCACATCGCGCGCCGCTACCTGGTGCCGCGCCAGATCGAGGCCAACGGCTTGAAGCCCTCGCAGATCGAGTTCGCCGATCCTGCGCTGGTGGCGATCGTCGAGGAGTACACGCGCGAGGCCGGCGTGCGCAACCTCGAGCGGCAGGTCGGCACTATCTGCCGCAAGGTCGCGCGCGAGGTGGCCGAGGGCAACAGCGCCGGCAAGGTCAAGGTCTCGGCCAAGCGCGCCCGTGAGCTGCTCGGGCGCCGCCGTTTCTTCGCCGAGCAGCGCCGCCGCACCAAGGTCCCTGGCGTCGCCACCGGCCTCGCCTGGACGCCGACCGGCGGCGACGTGCTCTTCATCGAGGCCACCTCGATGCCGGGCTCGGGCAAGCTGACGATCACCGGTCAGCTCGGCGACGTGATGAAAGAGTCGGCGCAGGCGGCGCTCTCCTGGGTCCGCGGGCACTGGGCCGAGGTTGCGCCTGGCCTGGGCGAGCTCTGGTTCGCCGAGCACGACATCCACATCCACGTGCCCGCCGGCGCGGTGCCCAAGGATGGGCCCTCGGCGGGAGTTGCGATGACCGTCGCCCTTGCCTCGCTGGTCAGCGGCCGACCGGTTCGCAACGATGTCGCGATGACCGGCGAGGTGACCCTGACCGGCCAGGTGCTGCCTATCGGCGGGCTCAAGGAGAAGTCGCTCGCTGCGCAGCGAGCTGGAATCAAGCGCGTCCTGGTGCCCGAGCGCAACGAGGGCGACGTGGCCGAGATTCCCGAGCACGAGCGCAGCGAGCTGGAGTTCGTCTACGTCGACGAGGTCTCCAAGGCGATCGAAGCGGCGCTCGCCTCCTAGCCGATGGAGGCCGCGGGCGCCCTGCGCAGGGGCAGCCTCTCCACCTATCTCGAGGCGGTCGGCGGAGCGGTGCGAGCCCGCTCGCGCACCTTCTGGATCGTCGCCGGCCTCACCGTCCTTGCCGCGGCGCTGCGCTTCGCCACGCTGGGCATACAGAGCTACCACCACGACGAGATCGTCACCGCCAGCCGCATTCTGCGCGGCAGCTTCTGGCACGCGATGGATGCGGTTGGCTTCAGCGAGTCGGCGCCGCCTCTCTACTACGCGTTGGCCTGGCTCTGGACCCAGGTGACCGGTACGGCCGAGTACGGCCTGCGCTCCCTCTCGGCGCTCGCCGGAGTCGCCACGGTGCCCGTCGTCTTCCTGCTCGGGGCGGAGCTGCGCGGGCGGCGCACCGGCATCGTCGCCGCGGCGCTGGTCGCCGCCAACCCGATGCTGATCTGGTACTCGCAGGAGGCGCGTGCCTACGCCCTGCTCGTGCTGCTGACGACGCTCTCGCTGCTCTACTTCGTACGCGCGCTGCAGCGCGATCGCAGCCGCGACCTGACCATTTGGGGCGTCGTCTCCGGTCTGGCCCTGGCGACGCACTACTTCGCGATCTTTCCGATCGCCGCCGAGGCGCTCTGGCTGCTCTGGCGCCGCGGGCGCGGGGCGGCGCGCGGCCTCGCCGTCCTCGCCGTCTTCGCCGTCGCCCTGGCGCCGCTGGCAGTCCACCAAGCCTCCTACGGGCACGCCGAGTGGATTGCCGGCCACTCGCTGGGACATCGTCTTTGGGAGATGTGGGTGACCTTCGGCGTCGGCGAGATCGGCGACGTGATCGCCCGGCCGGAGCGACCGCTGCTCGGCCTGGTCCCCGGTCTGGCGATGATCGGCGCGCTGCTCTTGCTCGCCTGGCGCGGCGAGCGCTCCGAGCGCCATGCCGCCCGCCCGGTGCTGGTCGTCGCGGCCGCCACGGTCGGCATCCCGCTTGTCCTCGCCCTGCTCGACTCGGGCAAAGACTACGTTCTGGCGCGCAACCTCCTGCCCGCCCTGGTGCCGCTGCTGGTTGCGATCGCCGTCGGCCTGACGCTGCGCCGCGCGCGTCGTGCCGGCACGCTGCTCGCGGTCCTCCTCGTCGCCTACTCGTTCGCCTTCTCGGTCTGGGTGAGCCTCTCGCCGGCGCTGCAGCGCCCCGACTGGAGCTCGGTGGCCAGCGCGGTCGGCGAGCCCGCGGAGCCGCGGGCAATGGTCGCCTGGACGATCGGCCTGGCCTCGCTGCGCTACTACCTCTCGACCGGTTCCTTCCAGGCCAAGCCGGCAGAAGGCTTCGATTGGTGGGTCGGGGAAGTCGACTTCATCTCCGACGGGCCTGCGCCACCGCCCCCGGCTCGCCTGCTCGGCCCCGGATTTCGCCAAGTCGCCTATGAGCAGGTCGGCCGCATCTACATACGCCGCTACACGCGGCTTACTCCTGGTCTGGCGCCGCTGCGCCTGCGCACGATCCGCGATGCCCAGCTCAACTTCCGTACCAACGGTGTTCTTCTGGATGGAATCGGACCCCGCTGAACGGGTACTACTTTTGCGAGCTATCCTGACCACCCCAGGAGAACCCCAGCGAGGAGAAGGTATGAGCAAGACACGGACCAGCCAGGCCGCCGACCTCTATTCGACTGCGCGCGAGAACCCCTATGTGCAGCGCCTGGTCGAGGATGAAGAGCTGCGCGACAGCATCAAGAAGGCCTTCGAGGCGGCTCGTGGCGCCTACGAGCGCGCCACCAGCAATGGCGGCGGTCCGGTCAAGGCGGTTACGAGCAACAAGAAGGTGCAGCGCGACCTGCGCACCGCGGCGGAGAACCTGCGGGATGCCTCCGAGCAGCTGCGCGCGCCGAAGAAGCGCAAGGGTCGTCTCGGTCGCTTGGTGTTGCTGGCAATGGTCGGCGCCGTGGTCGCCCTGATCCTCAGCGAGGACGCTCGCAAGACCGTGCTCGACGCTCTCTTCGGGGCCGAGGAGGAGTTCGAGTACACAAGCACCACATCTATAAACGGCGGATAGATGAACGGCTTCGATTGCCGCACCCGCGGATGACGCGCCTGACGCTGCGCTGGATCACCCCCCACCTCCTCACCCCTATCGCTCGTCGGCATGCGGCGCCTGACGGACTCAGGTGCCGCCATGCGGCGTCCTCGGTCGCTCATCGGAGAACCTCTCCTCGCTGATTTCCGGAAATAGGGATGTCGCCCGAGCGCAGCGAGGGCGAACCGTGATCCGGTGCAGCGCATAGAGCCGACCCCCGCCGGGAGAGCGCCACGGTCGCTAGCC